>OGXH01001305.1_pt1 | contig 18354 bp, 16 predicted proteins | sample 1576241 | NCBI WGS metagenome assembly OGXH01 (sample SAMEA3541529, study PRJEB24748) | human gut metagenome | biome: human gut; feature: human-associated habitat; material: faeces | place: China | collected 2012
AAAACTTGTGGTTTCTGCGAAATGTCCGGCACACGGCAAGCGGAAAGGGCGGAAACTTTGTAAAGGTTCTCGCGCGCCTTCTCCTCGGTTTCGGGAAACTCGTGCCACGTGGCCAGTATCTCCGAATAGACACCGAACGAAGTGATGCACGACGACACGAGGTTCTCATACCCGGCTTCGGTCATCAGCGCGAACTGGCGTGCCACGACCGTCATGATGGTTTCGAGCGGCACGATATCCGAATGGTAACCGATTCCCGTGCACGACGAGTGGAGCGGGTCATCCGTAAGATCCCGCCCCAAGTCGTTGCGCAGCATGTCTATGAACAGTTTTTCGCTGCCCGGAAAAAAATTCTGCCGGATACAGCTGCGGGCATAGTAATAGTGGTCGTCGGCAATCTCCTTCTGGTAATCCTGCCAACTCTTTCGCTTTATCATCTGTCAATAATGTTCGTTGTTGTTATGGAGGAAGACATCCATCATGTATTGCTGGTCGGCGCCCTCCCCGTAGCCCAGTTCCCGGGCCTTGCGGTCGGAATGCTCCTCGATGGAGTCGAACATCTCCTTGCCGCCGCTGACTTCGAAGATCTTGTTGATCTCCTCGAGCGACTGTTCGTCCAGACGGCGCAGGGCACCCGCGCCGTGGCGCATGTATACGGGCGTGAACTGTCCGTAGACCTCCTTGTCGTTATCGTAGATCCACTGCCACACGGTTCCCTGCTCGGGGTGCAGCTCGGGCTTCACCAACCGCGGTACGATGCAGTAGCCCGTGCGGAGGATATTTTCGCCGATGATGCGCTTGAGGGCCAGCTGCTGGCGTCCCTTCTCGCTCTCGACGAAGAAACCCAGCTTCTGCGACAGTGTGCGCAGCGCCTGAATCACATACCCCGGCGTATTGCCGCGCGGACAGCGCGGGCGGCACGACATGCACTCGCCGCAATACCAGATCGTATCGCTTTTCAGCAACTCCTCGATGGCATCGTCGTCGCGCGTCTGCACGATATTGACGATCTGACGGGGATCGTAGTTGTAGAACTCGGCCGCGGGGCATACGCCCGTGCAGACACCGCAGTTCATGCACGAGTGAAGGCCCTCCTTCATCCGTACGTCCTCCATCAGCATATCGAAATATTTTCCCATAATCTCACCTTTCACCGGGCACGAAACCGTCCCGGATGCAACAAAAAAACCTTTGCAGTGCAAAGGTAGGGAATACGGGCGAGCCGTGCAGTGGTATAAATACCTAATTTCGCCGGCGCTCGTAGGTCTCGAACGCGAAAGGATAAGGGTAGTTGGCACCCGATGCGAAGGATTCGGACGACAGAAGCCGCCACTGCGCTTCGTCCCACTCGGGGAAATGCGTATCGCCTTCGTAAGCGCGGAACACGCGCGTCAGGTAGAAGCGGTCGGCCAGGGGCAGGGCCTGCGCATAAATCTGCGCGCCGCCGATGACGAAGACCTCGTCGTCCCCGGGGAACAGCGCGAGGGCCTCGCCGAGCGAATGCGCCACCGTGCAACCGGCAATCTCCGCCTGCTGCCGCGTAATGACCACATTGGTACGGTTCGGGAGCGGGCGCCCGAGCGATTCGTAGGTTTTGCGGCCCATGATCACGGGATGCCCCGTCGTGACGGCCTTGAAATGTTTCAGGTCTTCGGAAATATGCCAGAGCAACGTATTCTTATCCCCGATCACGCCGTTTTCGGCCACGGCAACGATGATGCTTACCATATATAATTTATTAACACGATCCGGCGCAGCGTCTGACTGAGGTGTCCGGCCGCCCTGCAAAGATAGTAATAAATCGGTTCGGTGCAATGGACTCGCCTGCGAACCGCCCTGTCCTGCAACCGACAGCTCCGCAACCGCTCCCGGCAATCGCAATCGTTCCCGAAATCGTTCCCGAAGATTTTATTTGCCGATTGTGCGGAATATCTTCCGGCATATTCTATTTTTGTTCGTAAACTACAACCCGAGCTATGGAAATTCTGGACTACATAACCATTGCCGTTTTTGCGGCGGGCATCATGTTCGTCGGTTCGCTGTTCTCCTCGACCGGCAAAAATATGAAGAGTTTTTTCGCCGGAGGTCAGTAGAAAAGGCATCTTTCGTATATAAGCCGAGACTGTTTACCGTATTGATGACCAATGCGGAAATCCCTGCACACACAATATCTTCGCCTTCCTCTGCATATCCGGCATGTCCAAGACATTCAAAGCCTAAAAACTCGTTGTCACGGTTTCTGAAAATCGTTATCTTTGTCATAACAACTTTCCCTGTCGATTACGCGTTGATCTTTTCAATCTTAACCTGTGTAAACGCCTGTCTGTGACCGTTTTTCTTGTGATAGCCAGTCTTTCTCTTGTACTTGTAAACGATAACTTTTTTACCTCTGCCCTCTTTTACGACAGAAGCCTCAACAGAAGCGTTTGCTACATCAGAGCCAACTTTGATACCGTTGTCAGATACAGCTAAAACCTGATCAAAAGTTACTTTCTCACCAGCTTCTTTTCCGAGCTTTTCAATGGTAATGATATCGCCTTCGGATACTTTGTACTGTTTACCACCTGTTGCTATAATTGCGTACATATGGCACCTCCTATTATCATTACTCGCCAGTTATGGTGCCTTCTATCTGGTTTTAATACAGAATAGACGGACTTTTAGACCTCACTGTGCGGCATACTTCGTTACTTTAGCATATTTTTTTTATTACGTCAACTGTTTTTTTCATATTTCAAAAATATTTTTAAATAAAAGCAAAATATATTAAAACTAATGCTCCAAGCACAATCCTGTACCAGCCAAATACTTTAAAGTCATGTTTTCTGATATAGGACATCAGGAAACGGATCACAATAATTGAAACAAGGAATGCCACCACTGTTCCAACTCCTAAAATGATAAACTCTGCTCCAGTAAATGCGAATCCGAACTTTAAGAGTTTTAACAGACTCATGCCAAGCATAACCGGAACTGCAAGATAAAATGTAAATTCTGCAACGGCAACACGTGAAACACCGATGATCAGTCCACCGATGATCGTTGCACCGGAACGAGAAGTTCCCGGAATTATGGAAAGCACCTGAAATAATCCGATCATAAACGCTGTCTGATAAGAAATATCAGCCAGTGTCTTTATCTTCGGTTCTCTTGTCTTATTCCAGTTTTCGATCAGAATAAAAGCTACACCATAAAAGATCAGTGCAATGGCAATTACGACCGGAGTATGAAGATGTGCTTCAATATAATCATCAAATAAAATCGTAACAGCCGCTCCCGGAATGCATGCTACAACTACCTTAAACCATAAAGAAAATATATCTTTTCTTATTACCGGCTTTGTTTTATCTTTAAACTGAAACGGAAACATCCGGTTCCAATAAAGAACAACGACTGCAAGGATCGCACCGAGCTGGATAATAATAAAAAACATTTCTTTGAAAGAATCGCTTGCGTTTAACTGCAGAAATTCATCAACTAAAAGCATATGTCCGGTGCTGCTGATCGGCAGCCATTCTGTAATTCCCTCCACGATTCCAAGAAAAATTACTTTTAAAATCTCAATAAAACTTAAATCCATTTTACACTCCATTCCTGTCAGGATAAACTCTCCCGCAATGATTTTTTTATTTTTTTTCTGGTAACCTCTACCAGACCGAGTTTTGTCATCTCGACAATCTGCGTTGGTACCGGATCTTTTTTCAATGCCGCTCCAAAAGCATTCAAAAGTTCCATTTCTGCCTTCTTTGATTCCAGATTAATAAAATCAACGATCACAATTCCCGAAATATTGCGGAGCCTTATCTGCCGTGCAATTTCTTCTGCAGCTTCTATATTCACTTTAAGGAAATTTTCCTGCATTTCTTTTTTTGCAATATTCTTTCCGGTGTTTACATCGATCACCGTCAATGCTTCTGTCGGCTGAATGACAAGGTACGCTCCAGACTTTAGCCATACCCGCTCCCTCAATGCATCATGAAGCTGCGAAGCAATTCCACTAAGGGCAGCTAACGAAATCATTTCGTCATTATAATAACGGATTTTTAATCCATGCCCGGTAAGTACTTCATCTACTCTCGATTTAATACTGCCTCCGGTCACAAGCTGCTCTGTGCCAATGCCATACATGCCACAGATTGATTCATAAATTGTCCGGTCATCTGTCACAACTTCTTCCAGATCTGTTTCATAAAGCCCGTTTAACATCTTCTTCCACGGCTGATCCTCTTTATGAACAAGAGAATAGCAGTTTAAATGTTTTGAACCTGAAATACTTCTTTCGACCTCTTTTTCAAGCTGAATTAATTCAAAAAGCAGTTCATCTTTTGATGCCTGCGCTGCATTCGTACGGATGATCACACCATATTTTAACTGATCTTCCTTTGGCAGAAAACTTTTCACAGTGTTTAACAGTTCTTCTCTTTTTTCATTTCCAAGTTTAGAAGAGACACCGATCTTTCGTTTTCCAGTCGTAAGGATCACATATTTTCCAGTGAAAGTAAGGTTTGTGCTTACGGAAGGATCCTTTGTCTTTAACGCTTCTTTTACTACCTGGACAAGAAGTTCATCTCCTGCACATATCGCCTTTTTTTCGGACTGCTTCTTGGTAAAAACCGGATTTTTCAATTCCTGTAACGGAAGATAACAGTTTTGTTCCGGAGCAATACGGACAAATGCGGCATTCAGATTCTTTACAACATTTTCCACCCTGCCGATATAAATATTTCCAAGTAAAGACGTCCCTGTCAGAGACTCCGGCACCACTTCTATTAATTTTTTCCTGTCATCACAGAGAGCTGCAATGCGGTATTCTTTTTTTTCTATTTCTGTCGTTGTAATGATAAAACGGTTCATCGGATCACTTCACCCATTTTTCCAAGGGAGATAAATCCATCACCTGCAGGATCTATTGCATACACATCCCTGCGGTGAATCTGGATCGCATTCTGGTCATAGGTATAACCCATCGCCTGAAACATTGCTTCAAGTACAAGTTCCGGTTTTAAGTTATCCGTACTTCCGGTGGATACCTTTAAATAAAACACTGGTCTGCCTTCTCTTTCTGATACGTCAAATGCATATACAAGCTGCTTTAAGTCCATGACTTTCTCGCTCTTTTTTGTCTGTTTCGTGACCAGAAATTCTTCTTTTTCTGTAAAATATCTGCGGATACCATCTGCAAAAGCAGGAACATCTGCAGCCGATTCATAACCATCTTTAAAGTAAAGGTCATAATCTGCAGCAGCTACCATGGACATTGCTGTTTTGGCGTTGTCCGGCAGTTTTACATATTCAGTAACTTCCACACCTTCCACCATAGTATCGTTCAGCGCCTTGATCGATGCTTCACTTGATCTGGTAGAATTTACTTCAATATCAAGATACTCCCCATCACTGGTGATTCCTACACCTAACGGTGCCGCAAAAGACATGATCTGGTGTGGGGAAAAACCTTCTGAATAACAGATATCAATTTCTGCCCTGCGCATTGCTTTCTGAAAATAACGCATAATATCCAGATGTCCGATAAAACGCATTACTCCGTATTTACGGAATTTAATCCTTATTTTTATCATAATGTCAACCTTACATTAACCCTTTCTTCTTTTACATTAAGTATCTCATGTAAAACATTAAGTATCTGTTCTTAACGCTCTGCCATACAAACTCCAGTTTTAAACCGGGCTGCACCACATCCGGAACAGCGCATCCTGCAGTTTGGAGTTACATTCTCTCCCATAGCATTTTGCCATTCACGTTTTAAGAATTCTTTTGTCACACCCGTATCAATAAAATCCCATGGAAATACTTCGTCGAGGGAACGTTCTCTCTTGGTGTAAAAGTCCATATCTACACCGCATTCATCAAATGCATCTAACCATCTCTGATAATCAAAATATTCGGACCACGCGTCAAATATGCCGCCATGCTCATAAACAGTACGGATCACACTTCCAACTTTACGGTCACCACGTGCTAATACACCCTCTAATACTGTCACGTCTGCTTCATGCCAGTTATATTTGATACTTTTACGGTTTAACTGTTCCTTTACCGTATCATTTACAACCTTCGCACGTGCAATATAATCTTCCGGATCATGCATGGATGCCCACTGGAACGGCGTAAAAGGCTTTGGCACGAAAAATGATGTTGAAATTGTGATCTGGCATTTACCATTCCGCCTGTCCTTCGGGATCTCATAATACCGCACCGCAATATCATTTGCCAGTTCCGGTATTGCTTTCATGTCTTCTTCTGTTTCTGTCGGAAGTCCTAACATAAAGTAAAGTTTTACCTTATTCCAGCCACCCTCGAATGCCATACCGGCACCTTCTAAGATAACCTCTTTTGTAAGTCCTTTATTGATAACATCTCTAAGCCGCTGGGAACCAGCTTCCGGGGCAAATGTCAGGCTGCTTTTTTTGATATCCTGTACTTTTCCCATAACATCTAATGAAAATGCGTCGATACGCAAAGATGGAAGTGAAATATTAACTCCCTTCCCTTTAAATTCTTCAATCAGAAATGTAACAAGTTCCTGCAGCTGTGAATAATCAGAAGAACTTAAAGAACTTAAAGAAATCTCTTCATGTCCGGTTGACTTTAACATCTTGTACGCAAGTTTCTTTAAACGTTCCACATCCTTTTCACGTGTCGGACGGTAAACCATACCAGCCTGACAGAAACGGCAGCCACGGATACATCCCCTTTGGATTTCAAGAACAACACGATCCTGTGTTGCCTTGATAAACGGTACGATCGGTTTTTCCGGGTAAACAGCCTGTGTCATATCGGTAACGATCTGCTTTGTGACTGTACGCGGTATATCCTCAAAAATCGGTTCAAATTCTGCGATCATGCCATCTTCCTTATAACTTACTTCATATAAAGATGGTACATAAATACCAGGAATCTTTGCCGCCTCATGTAAAAACTCTTTGCGCGAAGCACCGCTCTGTTTCTTTTTTTTGTACAGATCAAGCAGTGTGTCATAGGAAACCTCTCCTTCTCCCATATAAAACAGATCAAAAAATTCTGCGATCGGTTCAGGATTATAAGTACATGGACCTCCACCGATCACGATCGGATCATCCTCTGTACGGTCTGCCGCCTCAATCGGGATCTGACTTAAATCTAAGATCTGTAAAATATTGGTATAGCACATTTCATACTGGATCGTGATTCCTAAGAAATCCGCATTTTTAACCGGCTGCTGTGATTCTAAGGAAAACAGTGGAATCTTCTCATCCTTTAAAATTTTATGCAGATCCGGCCACGGAGAATATACACGCTCACACCAGACATCCTCCCTTTTATTTAACATATCATATAAGATCTGGATACCAAGGTGTGACATTCCTATCTCGTAAACATCCGGAAAGCACATCACGAACCGGATATCAACCGCATCTTTATCTTTTATCACACTATTTAATTCGTTACCTATATAGCGTGCTGGTTTGTCGATCTTCATCAGTATCTCATCGGATAAAGCTAATTTTGTCATTTAAAAAAATCCTTTCTCTTTTCTCTCTTGCGCTCAATGTATCATAACATAATTTTTGAGATTTGTATAATAATGATTATCACAGATCATTTCTGTGACCGTCTGTGTGCTGTAACCACAAATATCCGTATGTGTATACATACAGGCTAAAAAAACTGCAAAAATGCATAAAGAAAGAAAAATACGCAGTTTTAGTGCAGCTGCAAATCCCATTTCCGGTGCAGAATACTCTGATTCTCCTGTCCGCCTTTTTTGCATGCCGTTTTCCTCATAAAAAGAGTCACGGATATTCTGCACATATTCCCTTCGTCTGTCTATTATTTGTCTGTCCATAAAAATCTCCATTCTTGCGTGTGAAAAATATATTTTTCACACTATCCTCATTTCCAAGCCAGTCTGTCTGTATATAATTATATTACATGCATATGTTTTATATGCGGCATTGGTTTACCATAAAAATATTATGTATACTTATCGTTTTATTTTTTTCTTTCTTGAAAATGGGATCTGAAGCCATTTCAGTAATGTATTATCAAGGATCATTGCACCGAATGCCGAAATAAAAAGTGTCAGGACCATCATAACGATACAGCCACCTGCAATGCCACCGCTCAATACATCAACATGTAGCTTCTGCTTTACCACAAAATGAAGTACACCCCAGTGGATCAGTAAAATAGAATAACTGTACCGGCTGATCCACTGCACAAAAAAACTGTTTTTTGTTTTCTGAACTGCAAGTCTTTTTACCAATATAAAAATAGCTGCTGAAAATGCCATCATTGTCGGTGAATTCTGATAGATATAATCTACATAATTATTTCCGTTCCAGATCCACATACATGTTTCCAAAAAAGCAAGGAAGCCCGCCATCAAAAAAACATTTTCCATTTTTCTGCTGCATTTTTCGGCAAGAAAATATCCAAACAAAAAAGTTCCCGCAAAAGAATCTACAACGATTCCAAACACAGATTTTACCCCAAACAAGGGCAGATAAGTATCCAGCGTGCAGATGATAAATATTACTCCGATCACACCCGACAACACATTATCCGGTATATTGTGTACGATATACCGGATAAACGGTGTCAACACATACAACCAGATAATTACATAAACAAGCCAGAAATGCGGTGCCTCCACCGGGGCACCTGTTAAGATCCGTTTTAACATCAGAAACCAGTGGTCTGGTTTCAGCCAGTCAATCCCCTCTTTTGCAATAACATAGAGGATATAATAGACAACCAGAGGTATCGCTACTTTCGTGAAACGTTTTCGAAAAAAAATACCGGCCGGCTCATTTTTTACCGGAAGCAGCAACGCTCCGCTTAACATTACAAAAAGCAGATTACAGGATAAAAAAATATAATTAAAGATGGTAAGCACCCGAAATGCGATACTTCCGTATTCTGTCATGGACGCAGCAAGTGAAACTGTATGTACCCCGATCACAAATACGGTTGCTATGACACGCAGATCATCAATGTAGATCTTACGATTTTTTATATTCTTATTTCCAATAAATATTTGTTTTATTTTTTCCAGCATAGGATTCTCCCTTTTGCGGCTTTTATGTGATTATGGATTTTCCCTATTACCCAAAAAAACTTTGCCGTACTTTTCAGTATAGCAAAGTTTTCCTATTCCCTCAACCGTTGAATATGTAATTATTATCTCTGAGAAAGTTCCTGAGTAATCTCCTCCCAGGTAACTCCTTTTTCTGCCATTAAAACCATCATGTGATACATAAAATCAGATATCTCGTATTTGATATCTGCCGAATCCGGATTTTTAGCGGCAATGATGATCTCTGATGCTTCCTCTCCGATTTTCTTTAAGATCTTATCAAGTCCTTTATCAAACAGATAGTTGGTATAAGAACCTTCTTTTGGATTTGCCTTACGGTCTAAAATGATTGCATAAACATCTTCTAATACCTTAAGCGGATTCTTCTCCATGTATTCTTTTTTAACGATCTCGTTAAAGAAACAGGAAACATTTCCGGTATGACATGCCGCACCGATCTGTGATACTTTTGCTAAAATTGTGTCATAATCGCAGTCAGCAGTCAATGACTTTACATACTGGATATGACCCGATGTCATTCCTTTGATCCATAATTCCTGACGGCTTCTGCTGTAATAGGTCATCTTTCCAATATTAATCGTCGTCTCAAATGCCTCTTCATTCATATATGCAAGCATCAATACTTCATCTGTACGATAATCCTGCACGATAACCGGAACCATACCATCTGAATTTTTCTTTAAATCTGCCCATTTTAATGCAGGTTCAAAGTTATCCATCTTAATTCCACCTGCGGAAAGCTGAGACTTTATTTCCATGATATCTGTTTCCGGATCATTGATAAAAGAACCGGCGATTCCACGCACATTTTCCCGTTTTAATGTCTCAATAATTTTTTCGTAATCACATTCCTCAAAATATACGACATAAGGAACATCCGTAATATTTTCGATCGCAGTCAGAACACCGGTATTTAAAACCAGAAGCTCATGAAAATGCTCCTGCATTTCCTCCTGATGTTTAAAAACAAAATCAACATTTGCTACTGATACGAGGATGCGCTCTTTTCCAAAACGATCGCTTGCCTCTCTTGCGATATCCATACTGTTAGATTTCGCACCGTTTACAATAACCTGCAGACATCCGGCATAAATAAACTTCTTAACATCTTCAAAACGGCTGATATTCCCGCCGGCACAGACTTTGATCTCAACATTACGATTGATGTTTTTGATCGTTTGAATATTTTTTTCATGTTCTTCATCATCCTCCGATAGATCAAAGATAATGATCTTATCAATACCACTGTCATTATAAAGACGTGCAAGGCTGATCACATCCCATCCCATCGGTTCAAAATTATCCATACCTTTTACAGCCTGTCCATTTTTCAGATAAATGGTGGCGACAATGTTTTTATGTTCCATATTATAAAACTCTCCATTCCTGCATTTTCCTGATAAGCGATATGCTTTTCTCTTTCATTGATCACAGATTCATTTCTGCAGGAATTGTCAAGTCTCCTACAGACTGCCCTTTGTGGACAGCACATCTGTGATACGCGGGTCATAACCGGTTGCTTCATCTAAAGCTCTCGCAAAAGCTTTAAACATTGCTTCGATCATATGATGATTATTGCCTCCTGACAGTACACGGATATGCAGATTCATGCCCGCCGCATAAGAAACGGCATAGAAAAATTCTTTTACCATTTCCGTATCCATATACCCTACCCGTTCTACGGTAAATTCACCGTCAAAAACAAGATACGGTCTGCCGGAAAGATCCACGGCACAAAGCACTAAAGTTTCATCCATCGGCAAAATACAGCTTCCAAAACGTTTGATGCCTTTTTTATTTTTTAGTGCTTTACGGATCGCATTGCCAAGCACGATTCCGGTATCCTCGATCGTATGATGGCAGTCTACCGCAAGATCCCCTTCTACTTTAACATCAAGATCAAAGAAACCATGTCTTGCAAAGCCATCAAGCATATGATCAAAAAAGCCGATTCCGGTATCGATATCTGCTTTACCGGTTCCATCTATGTTCAGATTGATCTTTATATCTGTCTCTTTTGTTTTTCGTACGTACTCCGCTGTTCTTTCCATTTTATCACATTCCTCTCTAGTCTTCAAACCGTACCCGGATTGAATTTGCATGTGCGGTTAACTGCTCACATTCAGCAAACTGTACGATATCTTTATAGATCGGTTCAAGTGCCTCCCTTGAATAAGAGATAATACTTGATTTTTTGATAAAATCATCCACACTAAGCGGCGAGAAAAATTTTGCTGTTCCGTTGGTCGGCAGCACATGATTTGGTCCGGCAAAATAATCACCAAGCGGTTCACTTGAATATTCTCCGACAAAGATTGCTCCTGCATTGCGGATCTTTGTCATTGTCTCAAACGGATTCTTTGTAACAAGTTCAAGATGTTCCGATGCGATCTCATTTACCGTTGCAATGGCTTCATCCATATTTTCTGCTACCAGAATATATCCATAATTATCTAAGGATTTCTGAATGATCTCTTTTCTGGATAACTGCGCCACAAAGCCTTCCACTTCTTTTGATACCTGCTCAGCCAAGGTTCTGCTTGTTGTGACAAGGATCGCAGAAGCCATTTCGTCATGTTCCGCCTGTGAGAGAAGATCTGCCGCAACAAATCGCGGATTTGCTGTCTCATCTGCCAATACCATGATCTCACTCGGTCCTGCGATAGAATCAATACTTACAAAACCAAATACGGCTTTTTTTGCAAGTGCCACGTAAATATTACCAGGACCTACGATCTTGTCTACTTTCGGAATACTTTCCGTACCAAATGCCAGCGCTGCGATTGCCTGTGCCCCACCGACTTTATAAATAGCATCCACACCTGCCTCTTTTGCAGCGACCAAAGTTGCCGGATTGACTTTTCCGTCTTTTCCAGGCGGCGTTGTCATAACGATTTTCTTTACACCTGCAACTTTCGCCGGAACGATATTCATAAGCACAGAAGACGGATAAACCGCCTTTCCCCCCGGTACATAGACACCGACTTTCTCTAAAGCTGTCACTTTCTGACCTAAAATAATTCCGGATTCCTCAGAGTCAAACCAGGAATACTGGCGCTGCTTCTCATGATATTTACGGATATTTACCAATGCTTTACGGATCACTGCAAGCAATTTTTCATCAACTTTCTCATATGCCTCTTTGATCTCGTCCTCTGTGACCAGGATATTTTCTGCGTTAATGTCAGCTCCGTCAAAACGCTTTGTGTAATCAAAAATCGCTGCATCACGGTTCGCTCTCACATTTTCTATGATCTCATTTACTCTGCCTTCAAATTCACCATAAGAATTCGGGCTTCTTTTTAAAAGATTTTCCAATATATTTGTTCTTGCTTCTTCTGTCAGTTCTATAATACGCATACTTCTCCTCCATTCCAGAATATCTGCTGCATCTCTTTTATTTCAGATACACTGCAGCAGACATTTTATATTATTTAATTACGGTCTTTAAATCAGAAATCAGTTTTGTAATACGCTCATTCTCCATCTTCATGCTCACCTGATTAACTACCATGCGGGCAGAAAGCGGACAGACCTCCTCAAGCACTGACAAACCATTCTCACGCAGTGTTGAACCTGTCTCTACGATATCACAGATAACCTCCGACAATCCAACGATCGGTGCTAATTCGATCGATCCATTCAGTTTGATGATCTCAACTGTCTGGTGTTTCTTATTATAAAAATAATCTTTTGCAATACGCGGATATTTGGTCGCAACACGGATCAGTTCGTGGTGGTTTAACAGTTCTTTGGCGCTTTCCGGCCCGCAGATACACATGCGGCATTTTCCAAATCCAAGATCTAATACCTCATAAATATTTCTGCCTTCCTCTAAGATCGTATCCTTTCCTACGATACCGATATCCGCAGCGCCGTATTCCACGTAAGTCGGCACATCCGGTCCCTTTGCAAGGAAAAAACGAAGTTTTAACTCTTCGTTGACGAAAATCAGCTTTCTGGTATCTTTATCCTTCATCTCCTCACAGGTGATCCCGATCTGTTCAAACATCTCTAAGGTTTTCTTTGCAAGTCTGCCCTTTCCAAGTGCAAAGGTTAAATATCTCATATCTTCCATCGTATCTGTCTCCTTACATAAATGTCACATTTACACAATGATTCTGTTCTGCGTAGGCACGATAATCTTCTTCGGTTTTTGAGATATCTCTTGCCATAAGCTCCACATTGCTGCCGCACTTACGCAGCTCCATTGCCTTTTTGACTGCCTCACTGCGCATTTCCTGTCCATAAATAATAAGTTCATTCTGATACTGCACCGGAATCTCAATCTTTTGTCTCGAAAGTGCTGCCATCAACTGGTCAATAACGATCGCAAAACCGATAGATGCAGATTCTTTTCCGAAATAAGTCAGAAGTTCATCATAACGGCCGCCTTTTACGATCGGTTCACCACTTCCAAACGTGTATCCCGCAAAAATGATACCTGTATAGTACTGGTAATTGCTTACGATCCCTAATTCCACGGAAACATATTTATCAATTCCATAAATCTTTAAAACCTGATGTAATTCTTCCAGACGTTCGATCGCGTTCAAAATACGGGGATATGCATCGGCATATTTCTTAGCTGTCTGCAGTTCATCTGCACCGGTATAGAGATTACCAAGCATTCCAAACAATGCTTTTAAATCATCGTTTAAGTTCAGGGTCTCTGCAAACTCAGTTACGCCGAAATAATTTTTATTGGAAATAAGATCATGAAGTTCTTCTTCCTGTTCCTCATTCAGACCTGCCGCATCTGTTAAGCCGCGGAAAAATTCTGCATGACCGACAGAAAGCTGAAATTCTTTCAGACCGGCTTTTTTTAAACAGTCAATTACCATGGCAATGATCTCTGCATCTGCATCTACCGTAGAATCCCCTAAAAGTTCTGCACCAAGCTGTGTGCTTTCCTTTAATCTGCCCTGATAACTGTTGTTATTCAAAAATGTATTGCCCATATAACACAGGCGGATCGGCATGTTCTCCTCACCGAAATACATTGCAGCACAGCGTGCGATAGAAGGTGTAATATCCGGACGAAGTACTAACGTATTTCCTTCCCGGTCAAAAAACTTATACAGATCCTTCGAAGGTGTTGTTCCAATCTCTCTGCCAAATGTGTCAAAAAACTCAAATGTCGGTGTCTGAATCGGATGATAACCATATTGTTTCTGCACTTTTAATAATTCATCCTGTAAAATCAGCTTTTTCTCGCATTCGTCATTGTAAATGTCCCTGACACCCTCAGGTGTATGTAATAACTGTCTTTTCATCGCATCTCCATTCCGGGACGTTCTATAACAGGTGCCTCTGTTTTCTATCGTCCCTGCACACATTTTTCTTTCACTTTAGTGTGCTACCTTGTTACCATATGAAACTGTTGTTTATTATATTGGAAAACAAATGGAATGTCAATCCCTTGCCAGTAAATCTTTTTGCAGGGTATCCAGATAGGGAACCAGAACTGCTTTTCCTTTTGGGAGAAAATAATCAGGCTCTAATTCTTCATACCGGAAACTTTTTCTTCCACCCTCTTTGGCTCGGTTCCAGAATTCTAACAGCTTTACAAGACGCAGATAATAAAATTCATCCCTTGCGGTAAAACTGATCAGGAAAAATGAAATTCCTCCCTGTTTTTCATAATTTTCCATAAATGTCACCTGATGTTCATGAATATTCTGAAGAGGAAATGTATCCGTTGCACATTCTTTTGCATCAAAGCAGACCGGAATCCCCTGTACAGCACCAATGTAATCAACCGTACTTTTCTGGTCAAAATATGCCAGGGTGATATGTCTGGTTTCCTTGTCAATGTTGATCGGTGTGATCGGCGTTGGCACTTTCTGGATCAGTGCAAGTCCGTTTGCCAGATAGGTTTCATTGGTACGGTTGATAAATTCTTCTAAGGTAGAACCGCGGAGTCCTCTTGAGTTCCAGGTTGCCATGATAATACTCCATTTCTGCCCATCTTTTGGGCATTCTGCTTTTACATGCAGGTTTTGCATGCAGCTACAAATGATCTACAAGATTTTTTATGATTGATTTTCAATTATTTTCCATGCCCGTTCAAACTCACTGCCACATGGTGCCGTGATCTCTTTTCCATCCTCAAATACAAAACGACTCGCATGGAGAAGCTGGGATGTTATATTCGCATTTTTCTTAAAATATGCGTTAACGTCAGAATTTCCATATTTATAATCTCCGATGATCGGATGCCCGGTTGATGCAAGATGCGCACGGATCTGATGCGACCGTCCGGTCATCAGATGTACTTCAAGTTCAGTATAACCACCCCTGCAGCGTATCGGGCGGTACTCTGTTTCGATTGGAAGCCATTCCCCCACAGAAGGCTTTGTTTTTCGGATCAAAACCTGATTTTCCGTTTCATCTTTTTGCAGATATCCTTTCAGATAAGAAGATTCTTTTACTGTTCCCCTTACGATACAACGGTAATATTTCTGTACAGTACGCTCTTTTAGGGCTTTTGCCATATTCTGAAGTCCCTTTAAGGTTTTTCCGGCAGCCAGCAGTCCTGACGTATTACGGTCAAGTCGGTTACAGATGGACGGACGGAATGTCCGGAATGAACTTTCTGTCAGTTCTCCCTTAGCGATCAGATATGCAAGAATATATTCATTTGCCGAAATATCCGCCGGTTTTGCTTTTTGTGAAAGCATCCCCGTTGGTTTATTGATAAAAATAATATCTTTGTCTTCATAAACAACCTGAAGTTTACGTTTTCCTGACGTAAATTCCTTCGAAAGTACATTAAGTGCCTCATATTCCGGGTTAGATGTTGTACTTCCACTGAATTTTTCGAAGGTTTCATCTGAGAAAAACAGTTTTACATCATCACCTTTATTGAGTTTTTCCGTTCCATCTGCCTTTTTCCCATTTAAAGTAATGTTCTTTTTCCGGAGCATTTTGTATATAAAGCTGCCCGGCGCATTGCCAAGCAGCTTTTTTAAATATTTGTCGAAACGCTGTCCCGCTTCGTTGTCATTAATTTTAAATTCACGCATTGATTTTTCTTTCTATTTCTTTTTATGAATATTGCGGATCGTCTTTTTCTTCTTTGCACCGGTACTCTGTCTGGCTCTGTTTCCGGCTGTAGCCGTCCGTCTGTCGTTTTTTGCACCATTCCTGCGGAAAGTATTTTCTCCCTGATGTTCTCTTCGCGGACGGATCAGGCAATGTTTATCATATCCGATCAGATCAGTTCTTCCGGCTTTTGTGAGAGCTTCAACCACCAGATCATAATTTTTCGGATTCCGGTACTGGATCAGGGCTCTCTGCATTGCCTTCTCGTGCGGATTGACGGCAACATAAACCGGCTCCATCGTGCGCGGATCTAATCCCGTATAGTACATACAGGTCGAAATTGTTGAAGGCGTCGGATAAAAATCCTGCACCTGTTCCGGCATATACCCAAGATCCCGTAAAAATTCAGCCAGCTCTACTGCTTCTTTTAAAGTAGAACCCGGATGGGAGGACATCAGGTACGGAACCAGATACTGTTTTTTACCCAGTTTTTCATTCATGTCCTTATATGCCTTCACAAATTTCTTGTAGACCTCAACACTCGGTTTTCCCATCTTCTCTAATACAGCATTCGATATATGTTCCGGTGCAACCTTAAGCTGACCGCTGACGTGATGTTCACAGAGTTCACGTAAAAAAGTACGGTCTTCATCATAGATCAGATAATCAAACCGGATACCTGAACGAATAAAAACTTTTTTTACATTTGGAAGCTGTCTTAACTTCCGAAGCAGGGAAAGATAATCTTTGTGGTCTACTTTCAGATTTTTGCACGGCTGCGGAAACAGACACTGCTTATGAGGACAGACACCTTTGGTGAGCTGCTTGTCACATGCCGGTGCACGGAAATTTGCCGTTGGCCCTCCTACATCATGAATATATCCTTTAAAGTCCGGCTCCCAGACGATCTGGTTTGCCTCCGCTAAAATGGATTCATGGCTCCTGGTCTGAATAATGCGTCCCTGATGGAATGTCAATGCACAGAAACTGCATCCACCATAACAGCCACGGTTGCTGACTAAAGAAAACTTTACTTCTTCAATCGCAGGTACCCCGCCTGCTTCCTCATAAGACGGATGGTATGTTCTCATATAAGGAAGCGAATATACCTGATCCATCTCACTCTGTGTCAGAGGTTTTGATGGCGGATTCTGTACCACAAACATTTTGCCGTCATAAGTTTCGAACAGACGTTTTGCCACAAACGGGTCTGTATTGCTGTACTGTACATAAAAACTCTTTGCATATTCTTTTTTGTCCGCAAGCAGTGCTTCATAATGAGGCAGTTCGATCGCATCATAGATGTCTTCACGTTTTCTGGTCTTATATACAGTACCATCAATAAATGTAATATCTTTAATGTCAAGACCACTGTCTAGGGCATCTGCAATTTCTATGATACTGTGTTCACCCATACCATAGGAAATGATGTCTGCGCCGGAATCTAAAAGAATTGAACGTTTTAATTTATTCGACCAGTAATCATAATGTGCAAGCCTTCTTAAACTCGCCTCGATCCCGCCGATGATGATGGGAGCCTTCTTATAGACCGACCGGATCAGGTTGCAGTAGACCACCGTGGCGTAATCGGGCCGTTTTCCCATGACGCCGCCGGGCGTATAGGAATCCTTTTCCCTTCTTCTTTTGGAAACAGAATAGTGGTTCACCATGGAATCCATGTTTCCGGCCGTCACCAGAAACCCCAGCCGGGGCTCTCCCAGGACCGTTATGCTGTCCTTATTTTTCCAGTCCGGCTGGGAAATGATCCCCACCCGGTAGCCATGGGCTTCCAGGAGCCGGCTTATGATGGCGTGGCCAAAGGACGGGTGATCCACATAGGCATCGCCGCATACGTAAACGAAATCGCACTGGTCCCAGCCCCGTTTTTCCATATCCTCCCGGGACATCGGAAGAAAATCGTGCATCATTATTTCTCCTTTATAATAATTCCGAATAATCACAAATGTATCCGTCGGCCAGGGCCTTCTTTTCACCGGAAAGCTCCCTGGAAAAATCATCCTCCACGGCTAACACCGTCATCCCGGCCCGTTTTCCTGCCAGGATCCCCGCCGGAACATCCTCAAAGACAAGACAGTCCTCAGGAGCCACCCGGAGGCGTCTCGCCACCTCCAGATAAATATCCGGCTCCGGCTTTCCCTTTTCCACCTCACAGGCGGTGGCCACCTCCTGGAAATACTCTCCGATCTGCA
>OGXH01001309.1_pt1 | contig 18339 bp, 16 predicted proteins | sample 1576241 | NCBI WGS metagenome assembly OGXH01 (sample SAMEA3541529, study PRJEB24748) | human gut metagenome | biome: human gut; feature: human-associated habitat; material: faeces | place: China | collected 2012
GGCTTGATTTGATTGATTTCTATGTTCTTCCGCATTATCTTACAGCACCATTTAAGAAAGTTACCGAGAAAATAATGACTGAGTTTTCGGATTTGAATCTATGCCCAATTAACAACCGTCAGGGAATTGTAATTGATGGTGAAGGTTCAAAGGTTATTTGCAAAGACTAATTTGAAAATTCCCATTTATCAAGCCCTTTGAGAGAGGAGAAATCTTTTCTCAAAGGGCTTTTTGGGGATATTCGCAAACTACAATATAAATCCGAAACCTCATATACTCTAATCACAGAGGAAGCGGAGGTTTTGATATGAGTAACAGTTTAGTGGCAATACATCCGGAATTGATTGTCGAATGATCGGATAGGAATTTACCGCTGACACCGGACAGCGTAACTTTCGGCTCGAATAAGAAAGTATGGTGGAAAGTTGCTTGCAGATGGCGCAGTTGAATCTGGAAATAGTATCCGTCACACCAAACAAATAAAGCAAGCCGCAGAGCGCATATCCACGCCCTGCGGCTTGCTCATATATTCCCCTGTTACCCTCTCGCCGCGAAGCCGACCTTCTTCTGCACCTTGCGCAGGGTCTTGTTCGCCAGATAAGCGGCGGTCTTGGCATTCTCGTCCAGAATGCCCTGCAGGTACGTCTTGTCCGCAATCAGGCGCTTATACTCCGCCTGCAGCGGCTCAAGCGCCGCAATCACGCAGTCCGTCGTGCGCGCCTTCAGGTCGCCGTAGCCCTTGCCCGCCATCTCTGCGGCAAGCGTTTCCACGTCGCCCGCGCCGAGTGCGCTCATGATGCTCAGCAGATTGCTCACGCCGGGCTTGTTCTCCGGGTCAAAGCGAATTTCGCCGTCCGAGTCGGTCACGGCGCGCTTGATTTTGCGGCAAATCGTGTCCGCGTCGTCCAGCAGGGAGATGAACGTCTCCTCCGGGTCGGACTTGGACATCTTCTTCGTCGGGTCCTGCAGGCTCATAATCTTCGCGCCGACTTTCGGAATGTACCCTTCCGGAATCGTAAAGACATCACCGTAGATGCCGTTGAAGCGCATGGCAATATCGCGGCAGATTTCCAGATGCTGGCGCTGGTCAACGCCCACCGGCACAAGGTTCGTCTGGTAGAGCAGGATATCCGCCGCCATCAGCACAGGATAATCGAAGAGGCCGACGTTGATGTTGTCGGCGTGCTTGGCGCACTTATCCTTGTACTGCGTCATGCGGCTCATTTCGCCCATGTAGGTGAAGCAATTGAGCACCCACGCAAGCTCGGCGTGCGCGGAAACGTGGCTCTGGCAGTAGATCAGGCTCTTCTTGGGGTCGATGCCGCTGGCGATGTAGATAGCGGCAAGCTCCATGCAGCGGCGGCGCAAATCCGCCGGATTCTGCCGGACGGTGATGGCGTGCATGTCGACAATGGAGTAGATGCAGTCGTAGTCGTCCTGCAGCTTGGAGAAGTTGCGGAGCGCGCCGATGTAATTGCCCAGCGTCAGCGTGCCGGACGGCTGGATGCCGGAGAAGATAATCGGCTTCTTTTCGGGCTTGGGCGCGATATTCGTTTCGGACATGGGAAATCTCTCCTTTCAGAATAGGCGGCGAACGGCCGGGGAGCGATTCGCCATACAAAAAAAGCCATCCTATCCCCTCTTCTGGGGACAGATGACTGCGGTGCCACCCCAATTGCGCAAAATGCTTGCGCCTCTCAAATCCTGTTCACGGGGGAAAGCCGTCGCGGGATACTGGGCATTCGCCGTTCCCCTGCGCCCTCGAAGCCCCACGGTCTGCGCCATCCACCGCCGGACTTGCACCCTCTCCGGCTCGCTGCGGGCGACTCTGCGCATCCCCTGCTTCTCATCGGTTTCATGGCTTTATAATACCACATTTCTGTCCGCATTGCAAGCGCATTCGGCAAAATTTATCGTTTTACGCGATTGACTTTTTCACAAAGATATGCTATATTGATTACAAACTTATGAAGATTTGAAGGAGGTTTTATAACATGAAGCGTCTGTTGATGCTCCTGACCACCTTTTGCCTTTTGCTGATGACAACTGCGCTGGCGGAAACGGAAGCCGAGTGGAACGCCAAGTGCGAGTGGAAAACCGGCACTGGAACGACGCTCTACGCCGTGACCCAAGGCACAGCGACTTCTTCGGACTTGTCGGATTTCGTCCCAGTCGGCACGCTGCCTGCGAATACCTACGTCGGCATTCTGGAGCGCAGCGGCAACATGCGCAACGTCCGCTACTGGAACGGCAGCGGCACATCCAGCGGATGGGTGGATTCCGCCGCGCTGGTGTGGGTCGGCTCGAACAGCAGCAAGCCAAAGCCCTCCGGCAGCCGCGCGACTGCCAGCGATTTGTCCCGCAAGCCTGACGACACTTGGAACAGCTTGACCGTCACCTATTCTGATGGCGACGAGGCGCAGACGGTATCGCTCCAAACGCTTGGTGTCGCGATGAGCGAAATCTACATGGATGGCGAGTTTCTGCGCGTGCCGACCGCTTCCCTCTCGTGGGAAACGGAGGCGGATGACAACCAGCGAATCGCCGTTATCTATGCGCCTTCGACCGGCAAGTGCACCATGCGCGAGGAAGCAAGCAAGAAGGGCAAAATCATCATGACCTGCAAAGCCGGGCGCGTGGTGACCGTCCTGCGCGTAGGCGATGTATACACGCGCATTGTGTACGATGGCGTGGAAGGGCTGGTGCTGAACAGCTGCCTGAAGTTCTACGAAACGCCGGATGAAGACACCTTCACAACCGGGCTGCTGTCCGCAAAAGGCAAGACGAACACGACCGCGACCGTCTCGGTATATCAGCTGACGAAGAGCCGCCGCCGGCTGGACAAGATTCGCGTCGGTGCTTATCTGGCCGTGATGGACAAGGTCGGCGAATGGTACGAGGTGGACGTGAACGGCTGGCACGGCTTCGTGAAGGACGCGAACGTGACGCTGGATGCGCCGCTGCCGGACTAATCCCCTGCGAGTGAAAGAACAGAACCGCTAAACCGAAAACCGCGCCGCTTCTCTGATTTTTGTCGGAGAAGCGGCTTTTTTGATGCTTGTTTTGATCGCTTCGGAGGGCGCAAAAATCCGCCAAAATCGGTGATTTATCCATTAGTTTCGGCTAATATAGGCGTTTTACGGACTTTTTCGTTCGCCTTTTCATCTTTTTTTGCGTTTTCTGCCGAAAAAATCGACAAAAGCCCTTGACATACGCAAAGAAATATGGTTTAATGAATCCCGCTTTGAGGTTTAGTTTCACTAAACCATTTTTTCACGGCTTTCAGTTTAGTATTTCTGAACTTTGCGTCAATATGGACTGAAAGCAACCGGAAAGGAGCATCCCCATGGATATCGGTGAAAAGCTGCGTCTGCTGCGGATTCGGCGCGGGCTGACGCAGGAGGACATGGCCGACCGCTGCGAACTGAGCAAGGGCTTCATTTCGCAGGTCGAGCGCAACCTTGCCTCCCCGTCTATCGCGACGCTGACAGACATGCTGGAATGCCTCGGCTCCAGCCTGAGTCAGTTTTTCAGCGAGGACAAGGACGAAAAGACCGTCTTTACACCACAGGATATGTTCGTCAAGGAGGACGAGCAGCTTTGCGGCAGCATCACATGGCTGGTGCCGGACGCGCAGAAGAATACGATGGAGCCGATTCTGGTCGATTTAGGCGAGGATGGGCGGACGTACGAGCTTCTACCGCATCAGGGCGAGGAATTCGGCTATGTGCTGTCGGGCAGCATCTTCCTGGTGGACGGCGAAACGAAAACGCGCATCCGGGCAGGAAGCAGCTTCTGCCTGCATCCGCATGAGACGCACTACCTGATGAATGCGGGCAAATCCCACGCGAAGGTGCTGTGGATTTCCACACCGCCGTCGTTCTGATTTTAAGTAATTGGAAGGAAGTGTTTTCCCCCATGGTGGAGAAAGAGCATTTGATTGACCTCGTCGGCATCTCGAAGGAGTTTGACGGCGTGCAGGTTTTGAAGAATATCAACCTTTACATCCGCAAGAAGGAATTCATTACCCTGCTTGGGCCTTCGGGCTGCGGCAAGACGACGACGCTGCGCATCATCGGCGGATTCGAGACGCCTTCGGAGGGGCAGGTGCTCTTCGGCGGGCAGGATATTTCCGCGCTGCCGCCCTACAAGCGCCGCGTCAACACGGTCTTCCAGAAATACGCGCTCTTCCCGCACCTGAACGTGTACGACAACATCGCCTTCGCTCTGAAGCTGAAGAAGCTGCCGAAGAAGCAGATTGCCGAAAAAGTCGGGCAAATGCTGGAGTTGGTGAACCTGAAGGGTTACGAAAAGCGCCATGTGGACGCGCTTTCGGGCGGCCAGCAGCAGCGCGTGGCGATTGCGCGCAGTCTGGTCAACGAGCCGGAGGTTCTCCTGCTGGACGAGCCGCTGGGCGCGCTTGACCTGAAGCTCCGCAAGGAAATGCAGCTGGAACTGAAAGCCATGCAGCAGCGGCTGGGCATTACGTTCATCTTCGTCACCCATGACCAAGAGGAAGCGCTGACCATGTCCGACACGATTGTCGTCATGAAGGACGGTACCATCCAGCAGATTGGCGACCCCAAAACCATCTACGACGAACCGGCAAACGCCTTCGTCGCGGACTTCATCGGCGAAAGCAACCTGCTGCGCGGCACGATGATTCACGATGAGCTGGTCGAGTTTGCGGGCACAGAATTCCCGTGCGTGGACTTCGGCTTCGGCGAGAATACGCCGGTGGACGTCGTCGTCCGCCCGGAGGACATCATGCTCGTCGGCGAGGACGTCGGGCAGATGGTCGGCACCATCAAGAGCGTGCTGTTCAAGGGTGTGCATTACGAAATGATGATTGACACCGGCGCGTACACCTTCAAGGTGCATTCGACAACGATGCAGCCGCAGGGCAGCCGCGTCGGGCTGAACATTGTCCCCTTCAACATCCACATCATGAAGCGGCTGGAGGACACCACGCCCGCGGCGGAGGTGGATGCCAAATGTTAAGCAACCTGTCTCTCCCGTGGTGGGCATATGCGCTCATGGGTACGGGGCTGTGCGTCTTTATCGCGCTGATTGCCATCACCGTCCACCGCAACCGCGGTATGCACCGTTCCCTGTTTGCGTCGCCCTATGCGCTGTGGATGATGATTTTTACCATCGTCCCGGTCATCCTGATTGCCTACTACGCCTTTACGGATTCCTCCGGCGCGTTCACGCTGGACAACTTCCGCAGTTTCTGGGATTCGAACTACGAATCGAACAAAATCATCCTGGACGCCATGGGCGAAGCCGGACAGGCATACATTTCCCGCGGCACGGTCAACGTGGATACGCTGGTTTACTCGCTGTGGATGGCGTTCCAGTGCACGGTTATCTGCCTGCTGCTGGGCTATCCGGCGGCGCTGATTATGGCCGACCGCGAAATCAAGCTCGGCCCGACCCTCGTCGTGCTGTTCATCATCCCCATGTGGATGAACTTCCTCCTGCGCACCATTGCGTGGATGAGCCTGTTGGAGGACAACGGGCTGATTAACACGGTGCTGCGCGCGCTGGGCTTTAACGCTGTACAGCTGATGTACAACTCCGGCGCGGTGCTGCTGGGCATGGTGTACAACTTCCTGCCCTTCATGGTTTTCCCGATTTACACGCTGCTGAGCAAGATGGACTACCGCCTGACCGAAGCGGCGGCTGACCTCGGCTGCAACAACTGGCAGACGCTGTGGAAGGTAACCATGCCGCTGTCCATTCCGGGCATCGTCAGCGGCATCACGATGGTGTTCATGCCTTCGGTGACGACATTTTTCATCCCGCGCGTCTTGGGCGGCGGCAACACGATGATGTTCGGCGACCTGATTGAGGCGAAGTTCCTGACCGAAGGCAACTGGAACGTCGGCTCGGCGCTCTCCCTCATCATGATGGTGCTGATTCTGATTTCGCTCTCCATCCTGCGCAAGGCCGACCCCAACGGCGAAGGAGGCGGCATCGCATGAAAAAGTTCTGCAAGCGCGCGTATCTGGCGCTCATCCTTATCTTCCTGTATCTTCCGATTATCGTGCTGATTGTGCAGAGCTTCAACGCGGGCAAGAGCCGCGCGAAGTGGGAGGGCTTTTCCTTCCGCTGGTACACGGAGCTGTTTCAGGACACGCGCATCATGAACGCGCTGACCGTCACGGTGACAATTGCCTTGCTGGCCATGGTCGTCGCGACGATTCTGGGAACGCTCGCCGCCATTGGCATCCACGCCATGAAGAAGCGGCCGCAGTCGTTCATGATGACGCTGACGAACCTGCCCAACACCATGCCCGACATCGTGACCGGCATCAGCCTGATGCTGCTGTTCCTCTTCACGAAGGTAGACCGCGGCTATGTGACGATGCTACTGGCGCACATCACGTTCGATACGCCCTACGTCATCCTATCGGTGCTGCCGAAGCTCAAGCAAATGAACCGACACACCTACGAAGCGGCGCTTGACCTTGGCGCAACGCCGATGTACGCGCTGTTCCACGTCATCATCCCCGAATGTATGCCGGGCATCATCACCGGGGCGATGCTGGCGTTCACCCTCTCGCTGGACGACTTCACCATCAGCTACTTCACGACTTCCCCGCTGGTGCAGAATCTGTCCACGCTGATTTACTCCGCCGCCCGCCGCGGCATCGAGCCGACGCTCAACGCACTGTCGGCGCTCATGTTCGTCGCTCTGCTGGTGCTGCTGCTGATTGTCAACCGCCGCACCGCATCGAATAATGACTAAACCCCCAATTACCTTGAAGGAGGAACATCTCTGATGAAAAAGCTGCTTTCCCTGCTGATGCTCCTGTGCCTGACGCTGATCGTCGCCCCCGCCGCCCTCGCGGAAGAGGTCGTCAACGTCTACAACTGGGAGGACTACATTGCACCCGAAGTCCTGACCCTCTTCACCGAAGAGACGGGCATCAAGGTCAACTACATGTGCTTCACCACGAATGAGGACATGATTGTGCAGGTCGAGGCGAACCCCGGTGCGTTCGACGTGTGCTTCCCGTCCGACTACATCATCGAGCGCATGATTGCCAAGGATCTGCTGGCGGAAATCAACTACGACAACGTGCCGAATTTCGAGCAGATTATCGACCAGCTCCGCAATCCCGACTACGACCCGGAGAACAAGTACTCCGTGCCGTATATGTGGGGAACAGTCGGCATCCTGTACAACAAGGACATGATTCCCGAACCCAACCAGTCTTGGAGCATCCTCTGGGACACGCAGTACCAGAAGAACGTGTTCATGCTGGACTCCTACCGCGACAGCATGGGCATCACGCTGAAGTACCTCGGCTATTCCATGAACAGCCGCGAAGTTCCGGAGCTGATGGCCGCGAAGGATAAGCTGATTGAACAGAAGCAGTCCGGCGTTGTCAAGGCGTATCAGGTGGACGAAACGAAGGATAAGATGGTTGCTGGCGAAGCGGCGCTCGCGCTGATGTGGTCCGGCGACGCACAGTACGCCATTGACCTGAACGACCATCTGGACTATTTCGTGCCTACCGAAGGCTCGAACATCTGGGTGGACGGCGCGGTCATCCTCAAGTCCGCCCGCAACAAGGAGAACGCCGAGAAGTTCATCAACTTCCTCTGCCGCCCCGACATCGCACAGATGAACTGCGAATACATCTGGTACTCCAGCCCCAACAAGGGCGCGATTGAGCTGATGGGTGAAGAATACGAGAACAACCACGTTCTGAATCCTTCTCAGGAGGTTCAGGATCGCTGCGAATTCTTCCACGACATCGACGACACCTTCCGCAAGATCTATGAAAACCTGTGGATGGAAATCAAGAACACGAAGTAAGAAAAAAATCGGGAGTCAAGCACGCGAATGAGCGGCTTGACTTCCGATTTTTTTAATGAGCAATGATTGAGTTTGTGCGCCAGTCATTGCTCATTTTACTTTGCCATCATTGCCAGCAGCTTCTCCTTCACCGCCAGCGCCAGTTTCCGATGTTCCTCCGGCATCATATGAATCCCATCCACCTTCGACGGCTGCACAATTTCCTGCGTATTCATCATCTCCACACCGAGCCACTCACACAAACCCTTCATCAGTGCCGGGAATTTCCGCGATTCCTGCCCCTTGCCGTGCAGCGTGTCCCACTCCGCCACATTCTCGCCAATCTCAATCGGCGTCAGTACCAGAATCTGCGGCTTGTTATCCCCGAACAGCGGCACGCTCGCGGGGTACAGCTGGTCGAACGTCTGAATCGTGCGAATCAGCGTGCCGATACCGTTGACGCTCGCCTGTGCGGAATGCTCCTTCAGGTCGTTCGTGCCGAGCATGATGATGATGGCGTCCAGCGGGCGCAGGGTGTCCAGCGCGTAAGGCAGCGCGCCCAAGCCGGTCATGAAGTCCTTGCCGGGTTCGGGAAAGACGGTGGTCCTGCCGTTCTGCCCGTTCTCGTGGATGCGCCATTCTGCGCCAAGTTCATTCTGCAAAATGCCTGTCCAGCGGGTGTGTTCGTCGTAGCGCTTGCAGGTGCCGGGGATGAAGCCCCAAGTGTTGCTGTCACCGAAGCAAAGAACGTGTTTCATGCAAATTTCCTCCCCTTTGCAAAAAGGCGGCATCCCGCGTGAAAAACGAGATGCCGCTGCCAATTAAATTTCGATAGTCCCCGTGAAGTCGGTGTTAGCGTCGCCAGTCAGCCAGACTTTTCCGTCCTCCTGATAGCGGACGACGAGCGTGCCGCCGGGCAGGCGCACATCAATGTCCGCACCGCGGGTGCAGAAGCCGTTTTCGACTGCCGCGACTGCCACCGCGCACGCGCCCGTGCCGCAGGCCGCCGTTTCGCCGATACCGCGCTCCCATACGCGCATCACGATGTCGTTCTTGTCCACAATCTGGGCGAACGACACGTTCACGCGTTCCGGGAACAGGCTGTCCGTCTCAATCTGCGGCCCCACCTGCTCCAGCGGGATGCGGTTTACATCCTCCACAAAGATAACGACATGCGGATTGCCCATGCTGACGCAGCTGATTTCGCGCTTCTCGCCCGCGAGGAACACGGGGCGCATCATCACGCGGTCGCCGTCGAGCTTGACGGGAATCTTCGCCGGAGCGAATTGCGGGCAGCCCATGTCCACCAGCACGGAGAACACCTGATCTTCGCGGATGAACAGCTTCGCCGTCTTAACGCCGCTGCCAGTCTCGACCGCCATTTCGTCCTTGCGCACATGGCCGTTCTCGTACAGGTACTTGCAGACGCAGCGCAGGGCATTGCCCGCCACCGAGCCTTCCGTGCCGTCGGCGTTGAACATGCGCATCTTCGCATCAGCGATGGTCGAGGGCATAATCAGCACAATACCGTCCGAGCCGACACCCGTGCGGCGGTTGGACAGGCGCACAGCCAGCGATTCGGGGCTTTCCACCGTCTGGTCGAAGCAATCGAAGTACAGGTAGTCATTGCCCGTGCCGCGCATCTTGGTGAAAGTCAGCTTCTTGTGCTTGGTGCGCATGTTGTTGATGTCCACCAATTCGACGTTGCCCAGCGAGTAGCGGCTGGTCAGCGCGTTGGCGAGGGCATTCGCCGTGTCAAGGCTGGTGAACAGCGGGATGCCGCGTTCGACCGCCTTGCGGCGCATCCGGACGGATTCCAGCTGCGGCAGACGACCCTTGCTGGACGTGGAAATGACGTACTGCACCTGCCCCATTTCCAGCATTTTCTCCTGCGCTTCCTTCTTCACGACGGCGGCGTACAGCCCATGCTCCTGCATGGCGCGCGCCGTGCCGGGCGTGGCGAAAATGTTGAAGCCGAGCTTGGCAAACTTGCGCGCGCAGTCAATGGCTTCCGGCTTGTCCTTGTCGCGGACGGAGACGAGAATGCCGCCCTGATGGCGCATCTTGTAGCCCGCGGCGACGAGTCCCTTGAAGATGGCCTCCTGCAGGTTCGTGCCGATGCCCAGCACTTCGCCGGTGGACTTCATCTCCGGGCCGAGGTGAGTATCGACATCCGCCAGTTTCTCGAAGGAGAAGCACGGCACCTTGACCGCGTAGTACGGGCTTTGCCGGTACAGCCCCGTGCCGTAGCCCATGTCGCGAATCTTTTCGCCCAGCATCGCGCGGACGGCGAGGTCAACCATCGGCACGCCCGTCACCTTGCTGATATACGGCACGGTGCGGCTGGCGCGCGGGTTCGCCTCAATGACATAGACTTCGTTATGATAGACGATATACTGAATGTTGATAAGCCCCAGCGTACCGAGTTCGAGCGCAATCTGCCGCGTGACCTCAATCAGCCGCTGCGTCATCGCGCCGGTCAGGTTCCACGCGGGATAGACAGCGATGGAGTCGCCGGAGTGGATGCCGGAGCGCTCGACGTGCTCCATGATGCCGGGAATCAGCACGTCCGTGCCGTCGCAAATCGCGTCCGCTTCCGCTTCGATGCCCATCAGGTACTGGTCAATCAGCACCGGGTTCTCGATGCCCTGCGCGAGGATAATGCGCATGTACTCCACAATGTCGCTGTCCTGATAGGCGATAATCATGTTCTGACCGCCCAAGACGTAGGACGGGCGCACCAGCACCGGATAGCCCAGCTCGTTCGCCGCCGCCACCGCTTCTTCGCTCGTCATGACCGTGCGGCCCTTGGCGCGCTTGATGCCGTACTTCTCCATCGCCGCGTCGAAGCGCTCGCGGTCTTCCGCCGCGTCAATCATATCCGCCGACGTACCCATGATGCGCACGCCCGCCTGCTCCAGCGCGTGAGTCAGCTTAATCGCCGTCTGCCCGCCGAACGCCGCGACGACGCCAACCGGCTTCTCCGTCGCAATCACGCCCAGCACGTCCTCCGCCGTCAGCGGCTCGAAGTACAGGCGGTCAGCGGTATCAAAGTCGGTCGAAACCGTCTCCGGGTTGTTGTTGATCATCACGACATCGTAGCCCGCCTGTTTGAGCATCCACACGCAGTGGACGGACGCATAGTCGAACTCGATGCCCTGACCGATGCGGATCGGGCCGGAACCCAAGACGACGACGCACGGCTTCTTCGGGCGCTCATCGAGGAACTCCTTCGCTTCGTTCTCATCGTCATAGGTTGCGTAGAAGTAAGGTGTTTCCGCCGCGAATTCCGCCGCGCAGGTATCGACCATCTTGTAGACCGGGTCGCGGTGCATCGGCACTTTTTCGCCCGACAGGCGCTCAATCGCCTTGTCCGGATAGCCCATCTTCTTCGCGCGCAGATACGTCTCCGCGTCGATGTTGCCCTCTTTCAGGCGGCACTCCATGTTGTACAGGTTCAAGTACTTATGGAGGAAGAAGTAGTCGATTTTCGTGATCTCGTGCAGCTTTTCCAGCGTCACGCCGCGCGCAATCGCCTCGTACATTGCAAACATGCGCTGGTCGGTGCACTTGCCGATAAGCTCCAGCAGCTCATCCACGGTGAGATTCGCCATCGACTTCATCCGCAGCGTGTCGCAGCCGATTTCCGCGCCGCGAACCGCCTTCATCAGCGCCTGCTCGACGTTCACGCCAATCGCCATCACCTCGCCGGTCGCCTTCATCTGCGTGCCGAGGGTGCGCTTGCCGTACACGAACTTGTCAAACGGCCACTTCGGGATTTTCGCCACGATGTAGTCCAGCGCCGGCTCGAACGCGGCGCAGGTCTTGCCCGTCACGGCGTTCTTCATTTCATCCAGCGTATAGCCGATGGCAATCTGCGCGGCGCACTTGGCAATCGGGTAGCCCGTCGCCTTCGACGCAAGGGCGGAGGAACGGCTGACGCGCGGGTTGACCTCGATGACGGCATAGTCGAACGTATCGGGATTGAGCGCGAACTGGCAGTTGCAGCCACCCTCGACTTCCAGCGCGGTGATGATGTCCAGCGCGGCGCGGCGGAGCATTTGGTACTCCTTGTCCGCCAAGGTCAGCGCGGGCGCAACGACGATGGAGTCGCCCGTATGCACGCCGACGGGGTCGATGTTCTCCATCGAGCAGACGGCAATCACGTTGCCGAGCTTGTCGCGCATGACCTCGAATTCGATTTCCTTCCAGCCGGAAATGCACTTCTCGACCAGAATCTGCGTAATCGGCGACAGACGCAAGCCGTTCTCGGCGATTTCCGCCAGTTCCGCTTCATCTTGGCAGATGCCGCCGCCCGAACCGCCCAGCGTATACGCCGGACGCACAATCACGGGGTAGCCGATGGTCTTGGCGAACGCGAGCGCATCCTCCACCGTCTCGACCACTTCGGACGGAATGACGGGCTGGTGGATGGAAAGCATCGTGTCCTTGAACTGCTGGCGGTCTTCCGCCTTTTCAATCGTCTCGCACTTGGCGCCGAGCAGCTTCACGCCGTGCTGTTCAAGGAAGCCCTCCTTCGCCAGCTGCATGGAGAGGGTCAGACCGCTCTGCCCGCCCAGCGTGGACAGCAGGGAGTCCGGCTTTTCCTTGAGGATGATGCGGCGCAGGGTTTCCAGCGTCAGCGGCTCAATGTAGATATGGTCGGCGGAGGAATGGTCAGTCATGATGGTCGCGGGGTTCGGGTTGACCAGCACGACTTCCAGCCCCGCGTCCTTCAAGGCGCGGCACGCCTGCGAACCGGCGTAGTCAAATTCGGCAGCCTGACCGATCACAATCGGGCCGGAGCCGATAATCATTACTTTGTGCAGATCGGGATTCAGCGGCATTCCTTATTCCCTCCCATCATGGCAATAAAGCGGTCGAACAGGAAGCGGGTGTCAAGCGGGCCGCCGCACGCTTCCGGGTGGAACTGGACGGAGAACGCGGGCATATCGGTATAATCAACGCCCTCGCAGGTGCCGTCATTGCCGTTGACAAAACGCAGGGACGCGTTTTCCGGCAGCGTGTCGCAGTCCACCGCATAGCCGTGGTTCTGGCTCGTCATGTAGGACAGCCCGGTCTTGACGTCCTTTGCGGGCTGATTTGCGCCGCGGTGGCCGTACTTCAGCTTGGCGGTCTTTGCGCCCTGACTGAGCGCCAGCAGCTGATGCCCCAGGCAGATGCCGAAGGTGGGGATGCGGTGGCGCATGAGTTCGCGCAGGTTCGCAATCACGGCGGTGTTATCCGCCGGGTCGCCGGGGCCGTTGGACAGCATCAGTCCGTCGGGATTCAGGTTCAGGATTTCCTGCGCCGTCGCGCTCGCCGGAACAACCGTGACCGCACAGCCGCGCTTTTCGAGTTCGCGCTGGATGTTCGCCTTTGCACCGAAGTCCCAGAGGACGACGTTGTGGATGCCCCGCTTCTTCGCGGGCTGAACGCCGTCGCACGTCACGTCCTGAATCGACGGATGGAACGGCAGCACCTTCAATTGCGCGCAGATTTCCTCCGGATTCTCCGGCTTTTCGGTCAGCAGCGCGGCATTCATCACGCCCGCATTGCGGATAACGCGGGTCAGCGCGCGGGTGTCCACCCCCGTCAGGCAGGGAATGCCCTGCGCTTTGAGGTAATCATTGAGCTTGCCTTGGCAGCGGAAGTTGCTCGGCTCATCGCAGAGTTCCCGGACGATATACGCGGACAGGCGCGGGCGCGGCGACTCGAAGTCCTCCGGAATCACGCCGTAGTTGCCAATGGTCGGGAACGTCTGAATGACGATTTCCCCTTCGTAGGACGGGTCGGTCAGGGTTTCCAGATAGCCTGTCATCGCCGTGGTGAACACCAGCTCCGCCATGACCGGCTTCGCAGCGCCCATCAGCGTGCCTTCGTAAAGCTGACCGTTGGCCAGCAGCAGATAGCCCTTCATGCTCGTTTCCTCCATTTTTCTATTTGGGCAAAAACCGCGTGTTGCTTACCAGTCTTTCTTGTCCGCCATAACAGCGACCATGACTGCCTTCTGCGCGTGCAGGCGGTTCTCCGCCTCGTCGAAAATCTGGTCGGCGTGGGATTCAAACACATCCGCCGTGATTTCCTCGCCGCGGTGCGCGGGCAGGCAGTGCTGCACCATGCAGCCCAGATGCGCCTTCGCCAGCAGCTCCGCGTTAATCTGATAGCCGCGGAACGCCTTCTCGCGCACCGCCTTTTCTTCCTCCTGCCCCATCGAAGCCCACACGTCGGTGAAAATGACGTCCGCATCCTTCGCCGCTTCTTCCGGGCTTTCGGTCATGACGAACTTGCCGGGGTACTGCTCGGTGAACGAGAGCACCTGCGCGTCCGGCTGATACGCCTTCGGGCAGGCGATGGACACATGCGCGCCCATTTTGAGGAAGCCGACAATCAGCGAATTGGCCATGTTGTTGCCGTCGCCGATGTAGCACATATTCAGCCCCTCAATGCGCCCCTTGTACTCACGCACGGTCTGCAAATCCGCCAGCACTTGGCAGGGGTGGCAGAAGTCCGTCAAGCCGTTGATAATCGGGATGCTGCCCACGCGCGCCAGCGTTTCCACTTCTTCCTGCGCGAAGGTGCGAATCATGATGCCGTCCAGATAGCGGCTCAGGACGCGCGCGGTGTCCTCCACCGGTTCGCCGCGGCCAATTTGCAGATCGCGGCTGGACAGGAACAGCGCATGACCGCCCAGCTGGTACATACCCGTCTCAAAGCTGACGCGCGTGCGGGTCGAGGACTTCTCAAAAATCATGCCCAGCGTTTTGCCTTTGAGGATGTGGTGCTCCACGCCGGCTTTGGTTTCCGCCTTCAAGCGGTCAGCGAGGTCAAGCAGCTCCGTGATTTCTTCCTTGCTCAGGTCGAGGAGCTTCAGCAGATGCTTCATCGGGATTCCCTCCATCATTATTCGCGGATGTTGCGGTGAACCAGAGAAACTGTATATTGATGCACAATTCATGTATACGCATCATGGTTTCTTTCGTTTTCCCGCCCGAACCGAGGCGCACCGAAATGTGTCGGGTTCAGGGGAAACAACCAGATTTTGGTGAAACTTAGGCACACGAAAATCGGCGCGTCAGCACACCTACCGAACATTATAGCATAGAATAGCAGCGAGGGCAAGGGATGAAACCACTGCCCGGCGCATAAATTTTGAATGGTGGGCGCAAAACCCGCCGAAAAGTGCAAACAGGAGGGAAACAGGCATGGAACAGCAAGGTCGCAGAGCCATCGGGCGCGTCTGTCCGCGCGGGGCGGAGAGCTACACTTGGCAGGAGGGCGACACCGCCGAGCGTATCGCCCGTACATACGCCACCACCGTGCAGGCGCTGCAGGTCATCAATCCCGGCGTCGATTTCGCCACGTTGACCGCCGGGGAGGAAATCTGTCTGCCCAATTTCATCTATACCTGCATCAGCGGTCAGCCGTATGTGGTTGAAGACGGCGACACGTTCGCGTCGATTGCCGCGCGGCTGGACATTACGACCTTCGAACTCGCCGAGCGGAATCCCGGCGTGTCACAGAACAATCTCACGGTCGGGCAGGTGCTGTGTGTTCCGGCAAAAGCGGACGACGCCGACGACGCGCAGACGCCCGTTATCCCCCTGCCGGACGACGGCGAATATCCCGCCCTGCCTGACACGCCGACCCGTGTCTGTCCGTCAGGATACACGCTGTCCGCGGTGCAGTCCGGGCAGAGTTACGCGGATTTGCTGGTGCAGCACAACGTCAGCTATCGGGCGATGCGCAGCGCGAATCCGCAATTGATGCCGGGCTACCTGATTTCGGGCACCGCATACTGTGCGCCGCCGTCCGGCACGCGGCAGACGTGCGCCGGCTTGCGCTCGTACACCATTCAGCCACGGGAGACGCTGGACACGCTGGCGGTGCGCTTTCGGACGACGCGCGGGCGGCTGCTCTCGCTGAACCCGACGCTGCTGCCCAGCGACTTCTCGTCGGGAACGGTGATTTGCATCGGCTAAACGGTGATTTGCATCGGCTAAGCAAAAAGGGCAAGGATGCGTTCTGCACCCCTGCCCTGCTTATAGCGTTAGTTCTGATAGCAAATCCCCTGCTGCTTTTTCAGTTCATACGACACGACTTCCCCGCCGTTCAAATCCACCTTGTGCATGTCCACCGCGCAAATCTGCTGGTTGCCGTAGGTCGTGTAGTAGTAGACCCCCGTGTCGGCGTTGCAGCAGCTTGTGTACACCGTGATTTCATACCCATGCGGCAGGTGGGCGCAGCCGCGCGGGTGTGCCACGCCGCCTAAAATATGGAAGAACTGCCCGACACTCTCCTCCTCGCTGTCCCCGGAGACGGAGTTGTTCGTCAGGAACGCCGCGCGGACGAACCGCGACCACGGCGACCAGTCGCCCGGCAAGCCAATCGCGCCCGTGCAGCGTCCGCCCACCTTCAGCGGCAGCGCGGGCGCAAAGCGATTCACCGGCTCTTCCGGCGAAAGCGCCTGATAGTGCGCCAGATTTTCCAATTGCAGCGGCAGCGGCGGCTCGTTCGTCATCACGTTCGACCAGTTGTCGTAGACGTGCAGCCCGTCCGCCATCGACTCGACGACGATACAGCCTTCGCGGTCGTCAATCATCCAGTGCAGCGGCGACGGCGGGAGCTGCTCGCTGAAGCCGTCACGGGTGATGTTCAGGCGCTGGAGCAGCGTTTTCGCCTCTTGGACGCTTTCACACTGCCCCAGAATGTACGGAATCAGCTCAAAGCTGGCGACGTTCGCGCAATCCGGCTTCACGTCGTGATACACGGCACTCGCGGGAAAGTTCAGCCCCGCCATGCTCAAGCCCTTCTCGTTCGTCGCTTCATAATATAAAGGCATTCCGCCGACGACGAACGCCATGCCAATCATGGCGAAATGGTCGCTGTTCGTCCCCTCGTGCCGGAAATGGAACGGATAGCGCCGCGGCGTGATGGCAACGGTCTCCTGATAGCTGTACTCCAAGTCAAGGTTTCTACCGAAATAGTGGTCGCGCGTGGTCAGGCGAATCGCGGTACACATGATGCTTATCCTCCTTCTGCTGATGAGGGTAGTATAGCCCGAAATGCGCGTTTGCACAAGCGGGTTCGCGGCTTCTTGAGGAATTTTCCAGCCATCAGCGGCGGATTTTCGCCTGATGCGCGAATTTTGCATTTTCGTCCGCAATGTTCATGCTGAGTACACACGAATCCGCTACAATGTGCATAAGAATCGACAGAAGGAAGGCTTTCCTCATGGTGGAAAAAGTGCTGGTATGCCTGCTGGCGGGCTTAGGCGCTGGCTTAGGCACGGGATTCGCGGGCATGAGCGCCGCGGCGGTCATCAGCCCGATCCTGATTACGTTCTTGGGCATGGAGCCGTATGAGGCGGTCGGCATTGCGCTGGCGAGCGACGTGCTGGCGAGTGCCGCAAGCGCGTGGACATACGGCAAAAACAAGAATCTCGACATTCGCAACGGCTTGCTGATGATGGCGGCGGTGCTGGCGTTCACGGTCGTAGGCAGCTACGTCGCAAGCCTTGTGCCGAGCCGAACGATGGGCAGCTTCAGCGTGCTGATGACGATGCTACTGGGCATCAAGTTCATCATCCGCCCGGTGATGACGACGCGCGAAGCCATGCAGAACGTGAGCAAAAAGAAGCGCATGGTGCAGTCGATTGTCTGCGGCGCGTTCATCGGCATGATTTGCGGCTTCGTCGGCGCGGGCGGCGGCATGATGATGCTGCTGATTCTGACCTCCGTCATGGGCTACGAGCTGAAAACCGCCGTTGGTACAAGCGTGTTCATCATGGCATTCACGGCGCTGACGGGCGCGGTCAGCCACTTCATCATCGGCGGATTGCCGGACGGATGGACGCTGGCGCTGTGCATGGCGTTCACGCCGGATGCGGAATTTATGACCGCCGCCCCGCCCAGTGCCGGGCGTTGAGCTGTTCCGACACGCGGGGCATCGCCGAGCTGTACGGCCATGACCGCGCCTCCCGCGCGGACGTGATGCGGGCCGTGGGCGCGCCGGAGGAATGGCTTGGCCTGTTCCCCGCCTACGAGGAAATGTGCGCCTATTCGCGTATCGCGCCGCTGGCGAAGCTGGTCATGCCGCCGATCAACCCCGGCACGCCCGCCGAAAAGGAAGCTACCGAAGCCCTGCTGGAAACGGTGCGCTACGATATTTCGTTCCGCCAACTGTGCGTGGAGCGCGGCAACATCCCGGAAGGCTTCCTTCCCTTCCTGCTCGGGCGTCCGCTCTCCGAAACCCTCGTCATGTTCGGCTTGGCCCTGACCCGGAACAATAACCGGATGGGGCTTGTTCGCCGGGGTGAGGGAAGGTATGGTGGCCCCGTGTTTCCCGACGGGAAGGATCTCTACAGATAATCGCACCATCAAAGGAGCGTTTGCCATGCCTACTCCTCCATGTATCCTCACCATCGCCGGTTCCGACTCCGGCGGCGGCGCGGGCATTCAGGCCGACCTCAAAACCATCATAAATATGCTGTTTGTATGTAGGGGGCGAATAGTGTGCGTGTGAGATTT
>OGXH01001310.1_pt1 | contig 18328 bp, 14 predicted proteins | sample 1576241 | NCBI WGS metagenome assembly OGXH01 (sample SAMEA3541529, study PRJEB24748) | human gut metagenome | biome: human gut; feature: human-associated habitat; material: faeces | place: China | collected 2012
CCCACCACTCCGCACCAGCGGCATATAAAACTCATCGCCCAAAGGGCGATACCACAACCCTCAGCGGCGAAGCCGCTGTCAAACATATGAACCTTAAGAACCTTCGGGCCGAGGGCCCGTCAACCCTCACGCCCGAAGGGCGTGTCCATAAGGCCGCCCACTACACGTAGGCTCCTTCCGCAGGAAGGAGTTTTTTTACTGAAAATTTTTCAAAGAGGGGGTCTAGAAATGAAACCTTCTGCGATATTAATACCAGAGGGGTGAAAAGCCTCTGGAGATGACGAATCCGATTTGCATACTGTTCTGGTCTATCCATGGTAATGAGCAGGGCTAAAGAATGAGGAGGAATCAGGAAATTTCACTTTTTATCCCTCTGCTTCTGCCCACCCGGCCGGGAAATCAGAAGAAAACGTAAGACAAATGAAGACAGAAAGGCAATAAGGAAGAGCGATCGCAGGACTTTCCTCTCTCTGACGACATGATCCGAGCAGCGCCCACGCAAGTGGGAGGGCCAAGGCGCGGACGCCTGATTCATTGGTTGAACTTACCTGGATACTCCCCTGATGGGCTTTTCTGTCTTTTTATTGCTTGAAACAGCGGCAGGGCAGGTTTGATTTCAAAAACCTGTCAAGTCCGCTGTTTCATTTTTTAGCACCTATTTGCTCCGATTTTATCGGAGCTTTTTAGTTTGCTAAAGAAAATGGGTGATTTTATCCTTTCAAGCTGCAGGAAAGAATGAAAACATAGTTTCGGATTTTGTGAAAGATGGAAATTTGTCCTTCAGGAAGCTCGAAGCGATTTTTATGAGTAAAAAATGAGAAAAATACGACCATGAGTCGAAAAAAGCCATGCTATAGTATGGCCAGCCGGTAATACATACCGGAGCGCGCTTCGGAGAAGGACAATCTCCAATGACAAACAAATACGACTATATTGATTCTCTTGTTTTGAAAGCACAGCAGGGAGATGGCAGGGCGAAGGAGGATTTATGTGAATGCTTCCGTCCTCTCGTGTACAAGCTCTCGAAAACCGCCTATGAGACCATTGAGTACGAAGACATGGCCCAGACCCTTTGGCTGGTGTTTCTGGAAAAACTTCCTCTCTTTGATGCAGGAAGGGGGCTTCCTTTCCCGGCCTATGTGAAGAGACATATCACCTATGCCGCCTTGAATTACATGAGGCAGCATGAAATGCTCCTGAAACACAGCGGCGTCAAAGACGATGAAGTGAAGGAACGTATCCTTTCAGGGGATTACCAGATGGATGGAGCCCGCCAGAACTGGTATGAAATGGAGGAGCCTTCCCTTACGGAAAAGGAAGTGGACGCACTGATTCACGGATTCCATCTTACGAAGAGGCAGGAGGAGGTGCTCCGCCTCCGCATGGAGGGGTACTCCTGGCTTACCATCGGTGAAATCTGTCACATTTCCTATAAGAATGTGTACAAGCACAAACGAAAAATCCAGGCCCTGGCCAGAAATGATGAAAATTTCAAAAAATATTTTGCCTGAGGGGGTCTAGAAATGAAAGGTACCCCGATTGTAGTACCAGAAGGGAGAAATGAGAAACGGAACAACCCCGGCGGCCGAGAGGTTGAAAAATCCATAAGTGGTTCCCTTCGGAAAGGAGAGAGTCATGAAAACTCTCAATCTTGTATTCAGAACATCTGGTAAATCCACAATGACTGTCACCTTGGCCAATCCCAAGGACAGTCTCACCAGGGAAGAAGTGAACGCGGCAGCGGCCAAACTGATTCCCATTCTTATCACCCGCAGCGGGGCGGAAGTGACGGAGCTTGAAAAAGTCACCATTTCCACCACCACCACGGAAGAGTTAGCCTAAGGAGGTAACCTATCATGGCAGCAGCAAAAAACATGACCGACATCAAATTGCAGGTGATCGTTGAAAACGGTACCACCGCAAGCGGAAAGAAAGCCACCAAGAACATTTCCTTCAACCAGATCAAGCTCACCGCCTCTGATAATGAGCTGCTGGATGCAGGAAAGGCAGTGGCAGGCCTTCTCGCCACCAGTCTCTCCGGCATGCGTCTGGTCAATACCTATGACCTCACCGATGCAGGATAAGAAATGAAAAAATCCCCGCTCACCATGGGCGGGGATTTTTTTATGCCTGTAGGAAATAAAACCGATTCGATGCACATTATTTTATATATTATATATAAAAGAGCAGGTAAATCAAAGAAAAACGATAAAAACAAGAGAAAAGTAAGAAATATCGAGATGAATCTGCCATGTTGGCAGGATATTATAAATTCCTATATCTATTAATAAAAAACTTTCATAGTTATTCACACCGGAACAATTCTTCTTTTTGAAACTGTGAATAACTGCATATTTAACCATTTTGATTTACCATAAAAGAATATTCTTCATTTCATCTGTTTCAAAGGAATTTTTCCAAACTGGCGGTATACAGCGGTTTACAGCGTAATGGATAATGGCAGCTAATGAAAAATTTACAAGTTCTGATAATTTCATCGGAAATAAAGATAGAAAGTATCCATGAGAAATGTGATAAATTATACAGAAATAATGCATAAAATCAGAAGATTATATATTCCGTTATCGTGATATACACACCATAAATACAGTATATCTGACCGTCTTATCTAGTTTTTGACTCTTTACATTTTTTTACAAATCAAGTATGCTATTGTTAACGGATAAAGCCACTGTATTATATGGGGATATTAATACAGACTTTATCACTTTCGGATAAGAAATATTTCCACTTCCAGGGAAGTTTGGGTATATGGTGCCCTCCTCCAGCAAGGCTGTTTTTCCTGCAGTATACACTGTGCTTTGCCTGAAATGAAATATTTCCGAACAGGCGTTACAGTTTTCCTCTCGGTAGAAAGGAATCGGGTCGACGAGGGAAGGGAGTCCCTCAAAATAGGAGGAGCAGGAATAATATGCGGATTTGTCAGGAAAGTGAGATGGTTTATCAAAAAAGCAATGACATGATGATTAGTGGGGACCTGTTCATTTTTATCATCATTGTTTGTTTTTTCGAGAGGTTTACATAATGAATAATAATATCAGAAAACTGCGATGTGTCATTCCGGACCGCAACGCAGGCAAATATCCAAGGTTACTTTCTTTATTTGACAATAATGAGGCCATGACACCGGAGTATAGCTCCATGACAACCTTTATGAACCATCTCATCGGTGACATGGAATCACATGGGATTTCAGTGGAGCGTTTTTCCTTATTCAATACAAAACGTGGCATTGCCTATAAATTCTCTGATGGCCTCCTACTGGTGCCTGTTCGTGTATACCAGAAAGGCGGGACAGGATTATTTTCCTTCCATGATATTGAATCCGTTTTCAAAGACGTGGACGGCTGCGGCACCATCCAGCTCTATCAGATGCAGGGGCAGAAGAAACCTATGCTGATTCACACCGCCTGCAGCAGGGAAGCTATTATGAAACGGCTTGACTGTGCACTTGAAATCGCAGGCAACAGAAGCCCTGTGCATGCATGGGTTTATCATCCTGATGTACAGGCCATGACAGACCGTCTTTCCACGGAAACCTACGGAGAGCCTCTCTGCGTAAATTCCCCGGAAGCGGAAATTTCAGCAGAGGATATAGCCCGTAACCTTTCCGGAAAACCAAAGACAGAGCAGGCCAGGATCCTTGCAAATGTAATCCAGTCTCTGGGGTGGGATGCGCTGCAGTCTGATGAACGGAAACAGTTCGTCCGGATGGTTGTAGATAAAGCCTTTCATGTGACAGCTGCGGTGGACATGGCAGATATCGCAGCACAGATTGATGTGGACTCTGCCGGAGATAAGAAAAAGATTGAAAGGAATGCCCATTCGCCAGAGCAGAAGACCGTATCTCTGCCGGAGGGGGAGAATCAGTTCATCTGGCAGCGGGATACAGAGACCAAACCCTCCTGCTCTCTTGAAAAAGCGCGGGACTCTATGGAAAAGGATGATTATGCATTCCGTTCCTGTTGGAAAAACATTATCTCCTTCTTGAAGGGGCCTGTGGTTGAAACCACGAAGGATACTTTCATTTCATCTGAGTACCATTATGAGATTCCTTTATTCAGAAAGGATACGTTCTCTTCCGAAGATGACGCTGCTTCACCGGACGACAAATAAGTAAGTTGTGGAGGCTCTGCCGAAAGGCAGGGCCTTTTTGACTGCAGAAATGGCTTCTCTTAATACCATGTCGACTACAGTGAAAGGAATGGGAATTGTATCGGATGAATGCAGCTGACGGCTGCTTTGCAGGAAAAGGTGAAATGTAAATTTTAGATGGAAAATGAAAGAGAGCGCAGTCAAAGAGGCCCTCATGCTCTATGGACAGGTGCAGAAATCGTCCCTTGCCAAGTACGGCGCCATGATTGACGCCGTCTGCGGCGACGGGAGAGCCAGGGGTATGTTCCGTTTCTATGGCGCCGCCAGAAGCGGCCGCTGGGCGGGGCGGCACATCCAGCTCCAGAACCTGCCGAGGAACAGTTTGGAAGACCTTGATCTGGCCCGGCGCCTTGTGATGGAAGGGGACTACGAGAAAATGGATTTCCTCTACGGCTCCGTTCCCGATACCCTCTCCCAGCTCATCCGCACCGCCTTTGTGGCAAAGAAAGGCTATACCTTCATTGTTTCCGACTTCTCATCCATCGAAGCGAGAGTCCTGGCCTATATGGCAAGGGAAAAATGGCGAATCGATTCCTTTGCAGTAAACAAGGATATCTACGCCCAATCGGCACAGAGAATGTTCAGTAAGCCCGTGGTGAAAGGCGGCATCAACAGCGACCTAAGGCAGAAAGGGAAAATCGCCGAACTGGCATTAGGCTATGGCGGGGGAGAAGGGGCCCTCAGAGCCATGGGCGCCCTGGACATGGGGCTCACGGCAGAAGAACTGCCAAACCTTGTAAACATCTGGCGCCACGCCAATCCCCACATCGTCTCCTACTGGTGGCAGGTGGACCGGGCCGTCAGGGAAGCCATAGGAGAGCTTCGCGTCACTAGAGTGGGCATCCTTTCCTTCTACATGAAAAAAGGCACCCTCTTCATCGCCCTTCCTTCAGGCCGCCGCCTTGCCTATCCCGGCGCCGCCCTCACCGGCGCGACCTATGGCAGAGCAGCCATCACCTACATGGGCCTTGATACCAAAAGGAAATGGAGCCGCATAGAATCCTACGGCCCCAAATTCGTAGAAAACATCATCCAGGCCATCTCCAGGGACATCCTCGCCTACGCCATGGGAAACCTCAAAGAGTATTTCATCTGCGGCCACGTGCACGACGAAGTCATCGTGGAATGCAGGGAAGGAACGGCGGTGGAAGAAATCACGGATATCATGGAACAAACACCGGACTGGATGCCTGGGCTGATACTGAGGGCGGATGGGTATGAGACGAGGGAATACAGGAAATTGTGACACTTACTGTGGCCTGCCGTAGAGTCAATGGGAGGAGGGATCGGGGATCGAAGATCGGGATCGGGGGAGGGCGCCTGACGGCGCGGCCGGGGCCGGGATCGGGACCGAGTTCGGGATTGGGATCGGGATCGTGGAGCCCCGCTTTACACCCGTCATCCTGAGCGAAAGCGAAGGATCTCGGTAAGCGGCGTAAGTGACGCCATTGGCATTAAATACCAGTCGGCGGGGCGGTGCTTTCCTATATTCCCGAAGGGGCCTGCCGCTGCGCGGCAGAGGGGCGTATGGCATCCATCGGGCCTTCCGGCCCTCGGTGCCAAGGGTTGTGGCCGCAGACGCGGCGGGGGCGAAAAGGGCGCTTTTCTATAGGAAAGGCGCCTTTTTCTATGGAATAGAGCGGAATAAGAAGCCCCTGAAGTGCTCTGGGCTTCCAGGCCTATAACTTATGGTTTCAACTTTGAATCTGAATCTGCTACAATTACAAGAGAATAAATTAGGATTTAGCGGTATTTGATAAATGAGTTGTCAATTCAGAAGGCGAAGTTGGGAGTATTATGGCTAAAAAAGAAGTAAAAACCGATTTGTGGGTTGCTTCTCAACTCAAAGAAAACGGTATTCAGTACGACGCACAGGGAAGTAATGTCAAAGAATTGGACAAAGCCCTGAAAACTGCATCGAAACGTGGAACAGGCAAGGCTGGATATCCAGAGTATGTGTCAGTTGTTGGAGATTATGTGCTTGTTATCGAAGACAAGGCGGATTTAGATAAACAAAAGAAGCTGACAAATAATGGAATTCTAGATTTGAGCGTAAAGGCAGTGACTGATTACGCAGTGAATGGAGCCTATTTCTATGGGAAACACATTGCACAGAATAGCCCATTCAAAAAGGTCTTTGCTATAGGTGTTTCAGGTGATGAGAAACATCATGAAATTACGCCTCTTTACGTAGATGATCGTGAAGGTTACAAAGAGCTCCCAGATATAGAATCATTTGTATCATTTTCTCCTGAAAATATTCGTGAGTATTATACACGGAATGTGTTGGAGGAAAAGACTGATGTTGAAAAGACGACGGCGCAAATTTTGAAAGACGCCGCAGAATTGCATGAATATCTGCGGACATATGGTACACTGAAGGACCAGGATAAGCCCCTTGTTGTAGCTGGTATTTTGTTGGCTTTAGATGAAATTGAGTACGGTGGATTTAGCATTGAAAGTCTGACAGGTGACCAAACGCCCGGAATGCGTGATGGAGATAAATTGTTGAATGCCATCAAGGGCCGCTTGACGCGTTCAAACGTGGGTCCTGATGCAAAAAAGGACAAGCTGATTTCAGAGTTTTCCATCATTCAGACGAGTTTTCGCTTAAATGAAAAAAATGATACATTGGGGAAGACCCCACTCAAATTCTATACGGAATTTTTATATGACAAGGTATTCAAAAACATTAAGTACCAGAAGACGAGTGAAGATTTTATTGGCCGCTTCTACGGTGAATTTATGAGCTACTCAGGCGGAGATGGTCAGACACTTGGCATTATCCTGACACCTCGTCATATTACTGACTTAATGTGTGACTTAGTAGACGTGAATCCTGATGATGTAGTACTGGACCCAACATGCGGAACAGCAGGATTTTTAATTTCGGCTATGCATCGGATGCTTGCCATGGCTAGCACAGATCAGCAGCGAAGGAATATTAAGAAGAAGCAGCTCCATGGCTTTGAACTTCAGAGCAACATGTTTGCCGTGGCTTGTGCAAATATGATCCTGCGCCGTGACGGAAACAGTAACCTTGAATGCTGCGACTTTCTTGCAAAGAATCCGGCACAAGTGCAGTTGAAAGGGGCTACGGTCGGCCTCATGAATCCGCCTTATTCACAAGGGACAAAGGCAGACCCTTCCCAATATGAGCTTTCCTTTATTGAACATTTACTGGATTCCCTGACCATTGGTGCAAGGGCTGCGGTGATTGTTCCGCAGTCATCCATGACAGGAAAGTCAAAGGCGGAGCAGGCGTTTAAAGCGTCTATCTTGAAACATCATACACTGGAAGGAGTTATCACCTGTAATTCTGATACATTTTATGGAGTGGGTACAAATCCGGTTATTGCCGTTTTTACGGCAGGTGAACCCCATGACCCTGACAAGGTGTGTAAGTTCATTGATTTTCGGGATGATGGTTATGAGGTAAGGGCACATGTTGGCCTTGTGGAAGGAGATACGGCAAAGGACAAGAAACAGCACCTTCTTGATGTTTGGAATGGAAGAGTGCAGGCACCTTCAAAATTCTGTGTTCAGTCCACTGTTAAGCCAGATGATGAATGGCTGCACTCCTTCTACTACTTCAATGATGAAATTCCAACTGATGCCGACTTCGAGAAGGCCATTGGTGATTATTTGACTTTCGAATTTTCCATGATTATGCAAAACCGCGGTTACCTGTTTGACAAGAAGGATTATGAATTGGGGGAAGAAATAGAGATACCGGCGTTGGGCACGAAGGAATGGCGCGAATTTTGGGTTGGAAATCTGTTTCAAGTTACCCGCCCCTTGGCACGTAACAAGGATGCTTATGATGAAGGGGATATTCCATTTGTAGCATCAGGAACCATGAGAAATGGTGTAATGAAATGTTGTAAACCACATAAAGACGAACCGTTAGATTCTCGGAACTGTATTACTGTTAGCCCGGTCGATGGTAGCTCTTTTTACCAATCTATTGATTTTCTTGGACGTGGCGGGGCAGGATCTTCTATTCTGATATTGCGAAATGATATACTTAATGAATTCAACGGACAGTTTCTCGCTCGCATGATTTATCAAACGTGCTCTAAATATACGTATGGTCATATGGGTAATAAAGAAAATATTAAGCGTGAGCGTATCATGCTCCCCGTCAATAATTCTGGCGGCCCCGACTACAGCTACATGGAACAGTATGTTAAGAATATAATGCTACGGAAATATCGCCAATATTTAAACTTTCTTGATAGTCATGCATGAATTACCATGAATTACCTATACGCTCTGACCTCGAATCCCGGCGACTACTCACCGGCGGAGAGGGAATAGCGTTCGGGTTCGGGATCGAGTTCGGGGTAGGAAAGCGCCTGGCACCTCGGCCCCGAGCCAGATTTCAGCCACCACCGCGCCGCATGGCGCCGAGCGTGGAATAGGGGAGTGAAAAGGAGATAAGAAAAAGGCAGTGAGGAAATAGAAATCATTTCTTCATTGCCTTTTTGAGTTGTTCACAGGAAGTGGTCATTTTTTTTGGGGGGGTATCGGGAAGTTTGCTTAGTAATTAAAGTTTCATTCCTTTCAGCTGCTCTGTTGTCATTTTCATTATAGAAGTATCTCCAGATATTGACGGATTAATGTGTCCACGCGTAAAAGATAGAAAATCATTTATAAGTTTTGCTTGCAATACGGATGGCAGGCGCTTATAATACAGATAAAGAGAGACGTCAGAACCTTCGCCCGTTTCGGTGGGGGGCTGGCGCCTCCTCTTTTTATTTTATAGAGCTTTTTAGCGGGAAAACAGCGTTTGCTATCGGGCCCGAGGACTTCGCACCGGCGGAGAGGAAATAGCGTTCGGGGCCGGGATCGAGTTCGGGATAGGGGCGCCTGGCAGGGCTTCCGGTAGCTAGTACCTGGTAGCTTGTATCTAGGAACCAGCCACCAGCTGCCAGCCACTACCCTGCTATATGACACCGATGACAAGAAGCACAAATGACTCGTCCACGGTCCCGACCCCAATCCCAGCCATACCGCCCCGCCGACTAGTATTTATTGCGTCCCAGTCACTGACTTCATGTACCGAGATCCTTCGCCGCGCTCAGGATGACGGTGGGGGCGGGGCTTTCCGATCCCCGGTCCCGATCCCGATCCCAATCGCGCCGTCAGGCGCCCCCATCCGCCCCGTCGATCGGTATTTATTAACAAAGATAACACTATCGGCATGAACCGAGATCCTTCGCTTCGCTCAGGATGACGGTGGGAGGCAGGAAGGAAAGTACGTAACGCTGACTTCATACTCATCGCCGCGAAGCGGCGATACCACCACCCTATGAACCTTTTGAACCCTCTGAACCCTCTGAACCCTCAGCACCAAAGCCCCTTAAAAAAATAAATTGACAGATAGGCCAATGTAATTTATAATTTATAAGTGTGCAATAGCACCCCATCAGTCTTATTGGGAGGGAGGGATATAGATGTCTGAGATCAAAGTTCAAAAGGGCGAATCTCTTGATAGTGCTCTTCGCAGATTTAAACGTTCCTGCCAAAAAGCCGGGGTTCTTTCTGAAGTAAGAAAACGTGAACATTATGAAAAGCCCAGCGTAAGACGTAAACTGAAATCTGAAGCCGCAAGAAAACGCAAGTATAAGTAATGACAGGTTGTAAGGTGATTAGTTTTGTCAATTAAGGAACAGCTTATGGCTGACATGAAGACAGCCATGAAAGCAAAAGAAGAAGGTAGGCTTGCACTGAACACGATCCGCATGGCCCGTGCTCACATCAGACAGGCTGAAATCGACGACGGACACGCTGACTTCAATGATGATCAGGTTCTTGCCGTTCTCCGGAAAGAAGTGAAGCAGAGGAAAGAAACCCTTGCTGAAATCGCTGGTTCCGGAAGAGAAGACCTGGTTAAACAGACCAAGGCGGAAATCGAAGTACTGGAAAAGTACCTGCCGGCAGAAATGTCTGCAGAAGAAGTAGAGAAGATTGTGAAAGAAACAATCGACGCTTTGGATCCTGGGCAGAGAAACATGGGTTCTGTGATGAAAGCGGTCATGGCAAAGCTCAAAGGCAAGGCAGACGGTAAAATGATTAACGGAATCGTCCGTAAACTGCTGGCCTGAGCACAAAGGCTTGACAAAAGTAAGACACGTGGTGTATCCTTATTACATAAGTTCATATGCTGCGTCAAAGATGACTCATTCCTATCGGGATGGGTCATTTTCTTTTGGAACACATAGGACTTTATGAATGTAAAAAAATGGAACGATTTAAGTCTATAGGAGGACTCAAATGAACAAAGAATTATTGTACTGCATTCCGGCCGGCCAATATGGTAAGGAAGGAGTTCTTTCCCTTTTGGCACAGCATCCGGAAATCCGGTTCGTGTCTCTTGTGGGCATCGACCTGGCAGGCAATGATACCGATGAAAAGATCCCCATTGAAATTTTCAAGAAAGATTATGAAGACTTCTTTGCCGGCAAAGCTGTACAGACCGACGGCTCTTCCGTGGTATTCATGAATATCGCCACCCTGAACGACGCACGGGTGGACATGGTGGCCGACAGCACGGTGAACTGGTATGTGGATTATAATGATGACAATATTATGGAAGAAAATGGCCGTCCTGTGGGCACCCTCCGGATTCCATGCTTCCTTATCCATAACGGGAAATTTATCGACTCCCGCTCCATTCTGAAAAATTCCTGCGAATATGTGGCCAGGGAACTGAAGAAAATGCTCCTTGGCGCCACCGTGAAGGGCATGGAAAATTTCCCCTTCTCTGAAATTCAGGATATCGTATTTACCACCGGCACGGAGCTTGAATTCTGGGTGAAGACTCCCAGCGAAAAGGAAACGGTGCAGCACCTTTCCATTTCCCAGCGCCTCCAGGAACAGTACTGGCAGCGTATGCGGGGCAACGTCCGTACCGCCATGGAACAGACCATTGAAGAACTGGACGCCCGGGGCCTTCATGTAGAAATGGGCCATAAAGAAGTGGGCGGCATCAAATCCAAGATTGATGACGACGGCCATATCTTTGATGTATGCGAACAGCTGGAACTGGACTGGCTCTTCTCCACCAACCCCCTGCAGGCAGCGGACAATGAACTGGAAGCCCGCATCATGGTACGGGAAGTGTTCCGCCGGAACGGCCTGGACGTATCCTTCAAAGCAAAGCCCATTATCGGCGTAGCCGGCAGCGGCGAACATACCCATGTAGGCATTGCGGCCCTCCTGAAAAACGGCAAGACCATCAACCTTCTGGCTCCGGAAGACATGAAATCCGATTTCCTGTCCACCATCGGCTACGGCTTCATTATGGGCATTCTCCATAACTACGAAGCCACCAATCCCTTCGTTTCTTCCACCACCGACGCCTTCAACCGCCTGAAACCGGGCTTTGAAGCACCGGTGTGCATCGTCACCTCCCTGGGTCATACGCCGGAAGTGCCGTCCCGCAACCGTTCCATCCTCATGGGACTGATTCGCGACATCGGCAACCCGAAAGCCACCCGCTTCGAACTCCGCGCGCCGAACCCCTTCACCAATACGTACCTCTGTGTTTCCTGCCTCTACCTCACCGCCCTTGACGGCATCGCCTATGCACTGAAATCCGGCAAATCCGCCGAAGAGCTGCTGGCAGAACTTTCCAAGAAACCGGGAGAAACGGCGGACTACCTGGAAAAAGACAGGGCCTACCGCTGCGAAGAAAACGTATTTGAAGATTTCACCGACGAAGAGAGAGATGCAGCCTTCGGCAAACCGCCCGCAACGGTTTGGGAAAACGTGAAAATCATGAAAGCCAACCCGGACAAGGTGGCAGTCCTCACCAGAGGCGGCACCCTTTCCGAAAAGATTGTGGACTCCTTCCTTGCTTCCATCGTATACCGCTGGAAAAACGAGCTCATCGACCGGATTATCCCCGGCGTGGAAGCGGCAGTGAGAGGCTATAAAAAACTGGATAATGACGACAAGATTGATGAAAGACGCTGGAAATCCATCAAGGCCAAACGGGTGGAACTGGCAAAAGATCTGGACGATGACAAGTGCATCTGCACCAGGCTGAAAGAAGCGCTGGAAAAAGATGACTACGACACCGCCTCCGACCTCCAGCTTGAAATGATGAAAAAAGCCCAGGCCCTGGAAAAGGAATACCGCGTGTATGCGCTGAACATTCTCGACTGATTCAATCCGTCATAGCTGAACATCAGGCCAATGATGACCCATTCTTATACAAGGATGGGTCATTTTATATTTCATGACATATACGAATACATAGATATACAGGAGGCATGAAAATGAGAAACTGGAAAAAGAAATACCGCTTTTCCATTCTGGGGTTCCCGGAAGTCACATGATGGGGGACATATCCTGGAAATTGATTTCGCATTTTTATAAAAATTATATTTAGGAGGAATTCAACATGAACAAGGACTTACTTTACTACATCCCAACCGGTGAATTTGGCAAGGAAGGCGTACTTTCCCTTCTCAAGACCCATCCGGAAATCCGCTTCGTATCCCTGGTAGGCATCGACCTGGCAGGCAATGATACCGATGAAAAGGTACCGATTGAACTGTTCCTTAAGAACTACGACGACTTCTTCGCCGGCACCGCCGTACAGACCGACGGCTCCTCCGTAGTCCTCATGAACATTGCCACCCTGAACGATGCCCGTGTGGATATGGTGGCTGATCCCTCCGTAAACTGGTACATCGACTACAACGAAGACAACATCTATGAAAACGGCCGCCCCGTTGGCACCCTCCGCATCCCCTGCTTCCTCCTGCACAACGGTAAATTCATCGACTCCCGTTCCATTTTGAAAGACTCCTGCGCCTTCGTGGCAGACAAACTGAAAGGCCTTCTGGCCGGCGGCAAGAAAGTCAAAGGCATGGAAGACGTACCCTTCGATGACATTGCAGACATTGAATTCACCATCGGCACGGAACTGGAATTCTGGGTCAAGACACCCAGCGAAAAAGAAACCATCCAGCACCTCTCCATTTCCCAGAGACTCCAGGAACAGTACTGGCAGAGAATGCGCGGCAACGTTCGTACCGCCATGGAAGAAGCCATTGAAGAACTGGACGCCCGCGGCATGAGCGTAGAAATGGGCCACAAAGAAGTGGGCGGCATCAAACCGAAGGTTGACGACGCCGGCCACACCGTAGACGTATGCGAACAGCTGGAACTGGACTGGAGATTCTCCATGAACCCCCTCCAGGCTGCAGACAACGAACTGGAAGCCCGCATCATCATCCGTGAAGTATTCCGCAAATACGGCCTCGACGTTTCCTTCCAGGCAAAACCGATTATCGGCGTAGCCGGCAGCGGCGAACACACCCATGTAGGCATCTGCGCTACCCTGAAAAACGGCAAGACCATCAACCTCCTGGCTCCCACCGAAATGAAATCCGATTTCCTCTCCACCATCGGCTACGGCTTCATCATGGGCATCCTGAAGAACTACGAAGCTACCAACCCCTTCGTTTCCTCCACCACCGACGCCTTCAACCGTCTGAAACCGGGATTCGAAGCACCGGTCTGCATCGTTACCTCCCTGGGCCACAACCCCGAAGTTCCGTCCCGTAACAGAACCATTCTCATCGGCCTCGTGAGAGACATCGACAACCCGAAAGCTACCCGTTTCGAACTCCGCGCTCCGAACCCCTTCACCAACACCTACCTGGCAGCCTCCTGCCTCTTCCTCTCCTCTTTGGACGGCATCACCTACGCCGTAACCTCCGGCAAGACACCGGCAGAACTTTTGGCTGAACTCTCCAAGAAACCGGGCGAAAAAGCAGACTACCTGGAAGAAGGCAGAGCATATCGCTGCGAAGACAACGTATTCGAAGACTTCACCCAGGAAGAAAGAGACGCAGCCTTCGGCAAACCGCCGGCTACGGTCTGGGAAAATGTAAAAACCATGAAAGCCAACCCGGGCAAAGTGGCAGTCATCGAAGCAGGCGGCACCCTGAATGCCACCATCGTAGACTCCTTCGTAGCCTCCATCGTATACCGCTGGAAGAACGAACTCATCGACCGTATCATCCCGGCCACCGAAGCTCTCGTCAAAGGCTTCAAGAAACTTGACAGCGAAGACGACCTGGACGAAGAACGCTGGGCAGATATCCTTGATAAGAAATACGAACTCATCAAAGACACCAAAGCCGGCAAATCCCTCTGCACCAAACTGAAAGACGCCCTCGAAGCCGAAGACTACGACACCGCCTCCGACCTGCAGATCGAAATCAGCAAGAAAGCAGAAGCCCTCGAAAAAGAATACAGCGTATACGCACTGAACATTGTAGGCTGATTCCCTATCAAATCATTGCATAAAAGAAAGCAGTGGAAAACTTCGGTTTTCCGCTGCTTTTCGTTTACGAGCACCTCTATGTGACTCCGCAGGAAAGTAAATCCCGTAACGCCCCCTTGCCTCCCCCTGGCCCAGGGGGAGGTGGCGAGCGGAGCGAGCCGGAAGGGGTCAGCTGCCGCTGGATTCCTTAGTGAACTAGTGAGCTGGTGGACTAGTGGGCTAGGGAAGCACTGATTAATTCATAGAGTCTGCTTTTATAAGAATTTTTATGCACTGCTTCGTCATGGGACTCCTTAAATAGCTCGCTATTCGCGTCATCCCATTCCTCGCATTGCATAAAAATTCTAGAATAAAAGCAGACAACGATTTAATCAGCGCTTCCCTAGTTGGAGTCAATGTTAGGGCGTACCAAGATTCTTCGCCCGGGGTCAGTATTCTGACGGTGAGAGGCAGGAAGGATAGTACGTAACGCTGACTTTATGCTCATCGCCGCGAAGCGGCGATACCTTCTCCTGAGCGCCAGCGAACACAACCCTTCTACACAACCTGCCGCCGTCAGGCGGCCCCAATCTGCGCCGTCAGGCGCGTCCCCTTTTTATTTGCCGCGAAGTGGCCACCGCAACCCTCGGGCCGTAGGCCCGTCAACCCTCACGCCGCAGGCGTGTCAAAGCGGCCCTTTGCACATCCTTCTCATTTGGTATATGATGGAATCATCATAAAAAGTAAGAGGTGGTATCCTTTGGATTTAGATACAGAAAGATTTTTGAAACGGTTTGAAGATTATATTTCCTACAATACCCAGTCCGACGAGGACAATGACCAGGTGTATCCCAGTACGCCGGGGCAGATGGTGCTGGCCCGTCATCTGGCGGAGGAGCTGAAGGCCATGGGGCTCACGGAGGTGAGTCTGGATGAGAACGGCTACGTCATGGCTACCCTGCCGGCCAACGGGGTAAGCGGAAAGACGGTGGGATTTATTTCCCATATGGACACCAGTCCCGATGCCCCCGGCGGCCCCATCAAAAGCCGGGTGGTTCGCAGCTATGACGGGAGGGATATCTGCCTGAACGAGGAAAAGAATATCATCCTTTCTACGAAGGATTTCCCGGAAATCCTGAAGTACAAGGGCCAGGACATTCTGGTTACCGACGGCACCACCCTCCTTGGTGCTGATGATAAGGCCGGGGTGACGGCCATTATGGGGGCCCTGGAGTATCTCACAGCCCATCCGGAAGTGAAGCATGGAAAGCTTCGAATCGGCTTTACGCCGGACGAGGAAACGGGCCGGAGCCCTTTGAAGTTTGATGTGAAGAAGTTTGGTGCCGACTTTGCATACACCGTGGATGGCGGCGAGCTGGGCGGTCTGGAATATGAAAATTTCAACGCTGCCAATCCGGTGGTCACCATCCATGGCAGAAGCGTGCACACCGGAGACGCCAAGGGTAAAATGGTGAATGCCATTTCCATTGCCTCTGAATGGCAGTCCCTGCTGCCGGAAGGGGAGAAGCCGGAATGCACGGAGGGCAGGGAAGGCTTTTTCCATGTGTATAAAATCTCCGGCTCCGTGGAAGAATGCAGGCTGGATATGCTGGTTCGGGACCATGACCGGATAAAATTTGAAAAGAGGAAACAGTACCTCCTGCAGATGGCCCATTTTATGAATGAGAAATACGGAGAAGGCACGGTGGAAGTGGCTCTCCATGATGTGTACTTCAATATGCTTGACATCATCCGGGACGGTCATATGGATATTGTGGAACTGGCCAGAAGGGCCATGAAAAAAGCCGGCGTAACGCCAGTGGAGCTCCCCATCCGCGGCGGCACCGACGGCGCCCAGCTTTCCTTCAAGGGGCTGCCCTGCCCGAACCTCTTCACCGGCGGCGCCAATTTCCACAGCCGCTTCGAATACCTGCCTATTCCCTCCCTGGTCAAAGCCTGTGAGACGGTCATAGAAATCGCCTGCCACGGGTGGGAGATAGGGTAAATCAGTGAGCTGGTGGGCTGGTGAACTAGTGCTTTCTCAACGGATTTGTGCCACCTGATAAGCAGGGGGAAGGGAACCCCTTCCTGCCCCTTTGAACCCTTTGAACCCTCTGAACCCTTTGAACCTTCTGAACCCTTTCTTCAACGACGCCCCTATTCTCCGTCGCCTAACGGCGCCACCCCCTTCCAAAGGAAGGGGGCTAAATACTGCGGCGTTAGCCGCCACCACAACCCTCGGCGCCAAAGGAGCCGTCAAACCTAAGAACCCTCCGGCCATAGGCCGGTCAATCTTAAGACCCCTCACGCCGAAGGCGTGTCAATATAGAAAAGAGGAATCCCTATGAAAGATATTTCCCAGGATATGCTTACAAAATTTCATGAGTCCTATGAAGCGGACAAAGCGGCCCAGGTGCTCCATGGGGCCCTGGCCAAGACGAATATGATGGACCTGGCCTATCAGCCGATGAAGGGAGCGGCCCTGAAGGGTGCCTTCACGGTGGAGGTGAAGACCCGGGGCATTACGGCCCAGGAGCAGTCGGGGCGGTGCTGGCTTTTTGCGGCGCTGAATATTCTTCGTGAAAAGGTGGCGGAAAAGTGCCACATGGATGAGTTTGAGCTGTCCCAGAATTACCTTTCCTTTTACGATAAGCTGGAAAAAGCGAACAATTTCCTGGAAATGGTGATTGAACATGCCGACGCGCCGGTGAAGGGCCAGCTCATGCAGTATGTGCTCCGGGGCATGAGTGATGGCGGCTACTGGACGGAAGCGGCGGACCTGGTGGAAAAGTATGGCGTCGTGCCTAAGCAGGTACAGCCGGAAACTTACCAGTCCGGCCATACGGACCGTTTCGTTTCCGTGATGAACCGCCTGCTCCGGAAGGATGCCATGGAGCTTCGGGCTCTGGTGAAGGCAGGGAAGGATCCCTATGCCAGAAAAGCGGAAATGATGGAAGAAGTGTACAAGGCGGAATGTATTGCCTTCGGCGAACCGGTGCAGCAGTTCGATTTCACCTGGCAGGATAAGGACCATAAGTTTCATGAGGACCGGGGACTCACGCCCCAGGAGTTCTACAGGAAATACGTAGGCATTTCCCTTACGGATTATATGGCCGTCATCAATGAGCCCACCTTTGACAAGCCTCTGGGCCGTGTCATTGCTTTCCACGGAGGCAGCAATATGGCAGGCCGCGATATGAAGGGCTTGAATCTCACCGCCCGGGATATGGAGGCCCTCTGCGTGAAGCAGCTCAAAGCGGGAGAAGCAGTGTGGTTTGCCTGCGACGCCGGTGCGGCGGGCGCCAGAAAAGAAGGGGTGTGGGACCCGGAAAGCGTGCGCTATGAAGACCTGCTGGGCGGATTCTCCACGGATATGGAAAAGGGAAAGCGCCTGGAATACAGCGCCAGCTCCGCCACCCATGCCATGCTTCTCACCGGCGTGCACCTTGATGAAAATGGAAATCCGGACCGCTGGAAAATCGAGAACTCCTGGGGCAAAGACGTGGGAGACAATGGCTATTTCGTTTGCTCAGAAGCCTATTTCCGGGAGTTCGTGTATGAAGCGGTGATCCTGAAGAGCCATTTCACTGAGGAACAGAAGAAAATGATGGAAATGGAACCGGTGTATATCAACGCCTGGGATGAAGATTATTGAAATGAAAAGATGGGGCTCCCATTCCGTTCCTCAAATAGTCAATCCATTTGAGGAATAGAAATGAAGCTCCATCAATTTTATATCATGAATGGCACAGATGCTCCTCCGCCCGCTGTCATTTCGAGCACAGCCGAGAAATCTCACGCTCCCCTAGGGAAGCGCTGATTAAATCGTTATCGGATTTCATTCTTGTATTTTTATTTAATGCA
>OGXH01001323.1_pt1 | contig 18185 bp, 16 predicted proteins | sample 1576241 | NCBI WGS metagenome assembly OGXH01 (sample SAMEA3541529, study PRJEB24748) | human gut metagenome | biome: human gut; feature: human-associated habitat; material: faeces | place: China | collected 2012
CAGCATACTTCCACACCCTCCTTGACGGATTCAAACACTTTTGCGCCCTCCTTGATGCACAGAAATGAAAAATTTGTGCTTCACGGTCAAATCGGAAATCGGCGTATCAAGAGTCGTCAGCAAAACAAGCGGATTGTCCTGCAGCCGTTTCATCACTTCCGGCAAAGAATACAAAATGTCCATCTGTCGGGGCAGAATATATCCCTTTTCCAACCTCGTACTCATGCTCTCTCGAAACTCATATTCCACCGTCTCCGCACGCTCTATTAAACGCGCCGGCTCATCAAGAAAAACAAGCGTTTTTCGATGAACAAAATAATCAAAAAAGGAAACGACGTGCTTTTCAAAATACAAAATATAACTTTCAAGATTTACCATGCCGTGATAAGCATGAAATGTTTCCTCAAAACTCTCAATGTTCTGGCGAAGTCTTGCTGCTTCTTCATTTTTCCCCTGCTCTTTTAACTCTTTTACGGTCTTTTCCATATCAAGCCGTATTTCCCTAAGGCCTCTCACCGCGGTATCTTCGGTCATAAACACTTCTGCCGCCGGGTAAATTTCGATTTCCGAAAGGTCTTCCACGGAACGCTGGCTCTCCACATCAATCCGGCGAATCGTATCGACTTCATCATCCCACAAATCAATTCGGCACGGGCACTCCTCAGTCAATGGATAAATATCTATAATCCCGCCTCTTACCGAAAATTCGCCTTCACTTTCCACCTGGGAAACATTTGCATATCCCATTGCGGAAAGTTTATGCTGCATCTCTTCTAAATTAAGCAAATTACCCGGTTCAATCCGAATCCGCTGGCTTTCATATTTTTCATAAGGTACACAGGCATCCATACCCGCATCAATCGTCGTGATAATAGTCACAGGTTTGTCTCCGGCAAGCGCCTGAATTGCCTTTAACCGCTCTGCTACAATAGCACTTCCGTGGACGTCTGCGCTATAGAAAATCAAATCCTTCGCCGGATAATACATCACATTTTTATCATACAAACGATAATCCTCTAAAAGCTCTCTGGCACGGATTTCGTTGTACGTGACAATTAGGCGGACGTCAGCCAAATCTTCCATGCCGTAAATCATATGACACTTCTGTGCTTCCATACCGCCCACTACGGTAACCGGAGTCTCCCCCTTATCAACCGCAAGCCTTAATTGGGTATATTCCTCCATTTCACGGAGGGGTGCTAATAATGTCTCCACCGTTTACTCTCCTACTTTCTTTCCATTTACCGCATTCATTGCCGTCTTTACATCTTCCTGCAAAATGGCCAGAAGTCCCTCTTCTGCCAATGCAAACACACCGCGGATTTTTGCATCATCTTCTTTGCTAAAACGTCCCAACACATGTTTTACAAAATCTCCATTTTCCGGTTTTGCCCCCACGCCAATTTTAATTCTCGGAAATTCCTGCGTTCCCAGATGTGCAATAATACTTTTGATTCCATTGTGCCCGCCCGCACTTCCTTTTGGGCGAATCCTCACCTGTCCGACCGGCATACTGATATCATCGTAAATAATCACGATTTCATCCGTCGTCAACTTGTAATAATCCATGAGTGCACGCACACTCTCTCCACTCAGATTCATATACGTCTGCGGCTGCACAAGCATAACCTTCTGCCGCTCAATCACACCTTTTCCAACAATCGCTTTTCCTTCTTTACTGCGAAGTGCAATTCCATATTTATCACTCAGATAAGTCACCATATCAAAACCAATATTATGTCTCGTCGCTGCATATTCCGTTCCCGGATTTCCAAGTCCAACAATTAAAAACATTTTTCTTCATCCTTTCCGTTACCAACACGTAACGCCCGGCGGCATCCTAAGATACCCCCGAGTCAATTTTATTTTCTTAGATTCTGGTTGTATTTTCTTACATGTAATAGTGATAATATCCCGAATGTCCAAAAATATTATACACGCTTCCTGCTATCGCAAATCCAACAATTAAAAGGATTATCACAAGAACTACCGTAATTAAAAGCCAGCAAAAATAGGACCTTGCGTAGTTTCTCAAATTAATACGGTTTGTACCACCCACGGCAAATACAATTGCAAAAATAAATCCAATAATCGGAATGCTGAACAGTAATGTATATAAGAAATAACTCCATGCGCCAAGCGGTGTGTAATCAAACCGCGGGTCGTAATTCCGTATCGGAATGTTATTTGGCTGCGCCTGTGATGCTGTCGTTTCCTCCACATTCACATTCTCAGTTTCAATTTTCTTTACAGGCGTGCCACATTCCGGACAAAATAAAGCCCCCTCACTTAATGGTTTCCCACAATTTCCACAAAACATGGTTTATCCTCCTTATTTCCTTCATCTTACTTGTGGTTTTTATTGTAACATATCCGGCTTGTTTTGCAAACACGGAAAAGAACATTGTTTGTGTCAAGTGTTCGTTGGCACTTTTTTTGTTTTCCGTAATTCCGTAGAAAAACTTTGCGTCTCGTGGGCACTCCCGTTTATTGAGTGCGTAGCGGTATGGGCACTGAAACTACCAGTGCCGCATACCGACGTACTCAAACCCACGAACCGTAAAGCTTTTTTACCAAATTACTGGAATCCAAAGAAATCGGCAGCGCCCCCCTGTCACAAACTAGTCAGTTGCTGCAGCATATATCTTTTAACTTGTCAAAACGTTTCCGCTTTTCATCTCTACTAACTATTGCCTTTGGATGATACACATATGCTAATTCAACTTTACCCACTTTATTACAAATTTGTTGGAACCTTGTTTTATTACTTAAATAATTATATACTTCTTTTCCAACAGCAACAATAATATCAGGTTTAAACGCCCCAATCTCTTCTAAAAAAAATTTCCTCAAAAACCGGCTTAACCCAATCTCTTTTTTTCATAGACCTAAGTGATACAAAGTTTTCTTCATCTTTAGCAGTAATCTCATATCTGAATAGATTTGTTGTATATACATTTTTTATTTTGTAATTGTGCATAAATGAAATTACCATTTGACCATAAGCTTTTGATCCTGTAAGCTGTTCCTCTTTTTTGCAATTATCTATATCCAAGTCTTTTGATCTCCACAAATGTTTACACAAAAAATCTTTAGGTTCCGCTTTTTCAATTAATTCGTTAAAACTTTTACTTTTATCATAAGCAAAACAATCTTTTAAATTATTAGCAGGCGAATCAAATACAAGCATCACTCTTGTTTCTTCATCTATTTCTTGATTATCCTTAAAAATAATTTCATCACCTTCATGATTTAGATTATAAACTTCCAACAAATCTAATCCATGATTTCCATTGGAAATGATACCACATCTAAAGTTTGTATCCTTTAGTATTGTATCCAAACCATGTTTCATGCCTAATATTTCGTTTTCATCATCTATGTCTTCATTATTTATATTCTGCAATTTTGCATAATAATGTCCATTTTGATCTTTTTCAAATTTATGATACCTCCCTACCTTTTCATCATAGCACTGGTACAACCCACTAAAATTAAAATCATTCATTATTTTACGACTTTCTTCGGCCGTTATTTTTTCTACACTCATTCCAATCCTCCCCTTTTTCCAAAAATTTGTAATTATTATACATCATTTCCATGCAGATTTGTAGGCACTTTCTCCATATAAATCTATGTTTTTCTATTTCCTTGAATAATACTCTTTTCCAGTCTCCAAACATATTCCGGCGAGCCGCCCATTTTGTGAACAGGCACCGCAATCCAATGCGATATGATTATTCTTGCGATAAATATAACCCGGTCTATCATTTCCAGAAATTGTCTGCGTCGGTGTATGACCCGTGATCACTATTTTATTTTCGTAATATGGCATCTGATAATTTGCACGCGTCCACAACAAATCATCAATAGCATATTCTTCAATTGGCTTTCTATAAGAAAAATTATTCAAACCGGCATGAACCAAAAGATATTTTCGTCCCTGAATTTCCAATTCCACATATGCTTCAAACTCACCAATAAAATCGAGCACTTCCTGCCGTTCTTCATTCGACAATTTACTAAATTGATCCATCGTCGTTTTTCCTCCATTATGAAACCAATCAAACATTATCATCACTTGATTTTTGTCAAGAGTTTGAATAAAATCTTCTGTTATTTCATTCATCATAAGTTTCAAACTCTCCAATGCCATCCATTCATGATTTCCTGCGATACATACACAATTTGGCAGCGTCATCAGATACTGCAATGCCTTAATGGGATCCGGTCCACGATCGACAACATCCCCCATTACATACAATTCGTCATTATCATTGAATTTCATTGTTTCAAGCAAAATCTTTAATTGTTCAAATTCCCCATGAATATCACCAATTACATACGTCGCCATTTTTACCCCCTCTCTTTTCTCCAATGTCTACATAATAAAACGCCTATAATCACTTATTATACTCCTTCGTTATTCTATTGTCATTATCTATATTAGTCTGTAATCCCAATTTACAGGCAATTAAGATATTACAAATTTCATAGATATATACACAACTAAACATTACTATTATTTAAAATGCAAGTAATTTACAGCCCTCCCAAAAAGTTAGCAACGCTTTTGTCTTTTTGCGAGAAGAAAGGTTGCATATGAGGTCAAAGTTATTAGTTTGCATCAGGGGTTCGTTGGCAATCTTTTTGGATTCCCCGTAATTTATCAAGAAAAGATTTGGGGTGAGTGGGTACAAACACGTGGGTATGAGGCATTGCGTATTTTGCATGCCCATACCCTTACGCGTTTGTTAAGCGGGAGCACCCACGAAGCACAAACTTTTCTTGATAAATTACGAAAACCAAAAAGACGCCAACGCCCCCTAACACAAACCAAAACTCAGTTTAACTTGAAAGATATCTCTTTTTCTACTAAAATAAGAATTACGATTGAAAAGCAAACGCGCACTTTTTGAGTTTTGCGCAGATTGAGAGGTTAGTATGGATAATCGAAATTTTACTCTGCTTACTGATTTTTACGAAATCACAATGATGCAGGGCTATTTTAAAAATCATGCATCAAATTGTGTTGTTTTTGATTTATTTTACCGTCAGAATCCGGATGATGGTGCGTATGCCGTATGTGCCGGACTGGCTCAGGTAATTGACTATGTCAAAAGCCTTCACTTTGATTATGAGGATATTGATTACTTACGCGGTCTTGGCGTGTTTGATGAAGACTTTTTGGATTATCTTGCAAGTTTTCATTTTACAGGGGATATTTATGCGATTCCGGAAGGTACCGTAGTCTTTCCGCGCGAGCCGCTTTTAAAAGTTGTCGCACCGATTTTAGAGGCGCAGTTAGTGGAAACAGCACTCTTAAATCTGATTAACCACCAAAGCCTGATTGCAACAAAAGCTTCCCGTGTCTGCTATGCAGCAAAGGGCGGTGGCGTTATGGAATTTGGTCTGCGGCGCGCACAGGGACCGGATGCCGGTACATTCGGGGCACGTGCGGCTGTCATTGGCGGATGTATTGGTACAAGCAACGTAATTTGCGCAAAAGAATATGATGTTCCCGCACTTGGCACGCACGCACACAGCTGGATTATGAGTTATGGGGATGAATTGACTGCATTCCGCAAATATGCCGAATTGTATCCGAATAACACGACACTTCTTGTTGACACCTACGATACCCTTCGTTCAGGCGTACCAAATGCCATCCGTGTATTTGAAGAATTGAGTGAGCAGAACCGCATGCCGAAAAAATATGGCATTCGTCTCGACAGCGGCGACCTCGCTTACCTTTCCAAGAAAGCAAGAAAAATGTTAGACGATGCGGGATTTCCGGATGCCGAAATCTGTGCTTCAAGTGATTTGGATGAATATCTGATTGACTCTCTGCTCTCACAGGGTGCCTGCATTGATTCCTGGGGCGTTGGCACAAACTTGATTACATCCAAAAACACACCTGCGTTTGGCGGTGTATACAAATTGGCTGCGGTAGAAATTGACGGAGAAATGATTCCAAAAATCAAATTATCCGAAAACCCGGCAAAAATCACGAATCCGGGCAATAAAACCGTTTACCGCATTTACGACAAAGAATCCGGGAAAATCCGTGCCGATTACATAACGCTTGCGGACGAAACCTTTGACGAATCCGAAGATTTGCTTCTTTTTGACCCGAATGCTACTTGGAAAAAAACGCGTCTTGAAGGCGGCACCTACACGATGAAAGAAATTTTAGTTCCTATTTTCAAAAACGGACAGTGTGTTTACGACTCGCCATCCGTTATGGAAATTCAAAAACACTGCAAGGAGCAATTGGAAACGATGTGGGAAGAATCAAGACGTCTGGTTAATCCTCAGGAAGTATTTGTTGATTTGTCTGACAAATTGTATGAAATGAAAAAAGAATTATTAAATGAAGTAGGACGCTGAAACAAGCGTCCTACAAATTGTTATTTTCGTATACAAAACATTTCCACCCTTCTAACTCATCAAATAGTAGCCATAGAGGGGCATAATGTTTCTTCCTTTTCTTGTACTAATTATTCTTTGTTTTCTTAAAAATTGTCTGCAACCGCGGAATCCCAAAATAAGCCACACAAAAGCCAAAAATTCCCCCAATGGTATTTAACATTACATCATCAATATCAACACAACGGTAATTTACTTGTAACATAGCGTTAAATGCTCCCTGCCAAACTTCTACTAAAACTGTTACAAGAATAATGCAGCATAATACCTTGAAAAACTTTTTGCCTTCTTTAAAATAATAGCAAAGTGAAAAACCAAAAGGTATAAATAAAAGAATGTTTCCAAAAAATTGATAACACAAAGTGCCATATGTATGATATGTTATTGCTTCACCAAAAATAGATATTATTGTATGAAACGGAATAAAATTATTCCCCAGTCCTTCTCCATCCGTAATCATCGTCTGCAATAATTCATCTTGATACGGAAATGGAAAAAAGCATACACAAACAATCAACATAACAGACAAAAGACAACCCATTGTCGATAAATACCTTTTATCTCTCAAATCCCGGTTTAATGCTCCCATAACAAACATGCAAATTATAAGAAACGCAAAAAAGAATAAAATAAACTGTGCTGTAATCATATAAACTCCTTTCCCTCCAGCAATATTATCTCTTTTTCCATCAATTTCTAATTAAATCCGTAAATCTTCTGTGACAAACTATAACCCCACACGACAATCTTTCTGCCGGCTTTGCTGCGGAACTGCATCGGCTTACTCAGTGCCATTTTATTTATCATGCGGTACATGATTTTATTTTTATTTTTCAGGTACTCCCATAATTCCTCGCGTTTCAGCAGGCTTTCTTCCGAGCCTTCTTTAATGAGAAATACAGAACTAACCGTCATCATCATTGTCAAATATTTTACCATGTAATCGCGCAGTTTTTTGTTCTTGATTTTTGTCAAATCATACGCATCAATCATCAATTTGTTGACTTTAATCTGCTGGTCGATACGTCCAATCATTACTTTTTCGTTTACCGACTGGTCATCTCTTCCGATAAAATAACGATACAAATCGGCATTCACGTAATACATTTTTTTCACAAACGGAAGCGGATTATAAACAAAAATGTTATCTACATAAAACGTATGTCTTGGCAGTTCAAGCTGGCAGTCGCGAAGCATTTTCGTCCGGTAAATAACCGAATGCATCAAAATGTTCTGACTAATCTTAAAGCGTTTTACATCATTCCACGTAAATACCTGATTTTCCGGAAAAACGCCATCGTAGCGAATCACTTTGTGTTTGTGAAGGCTTGGCTTTTCGTAAACATAATTAGCAAGCAGCATATCCACGCCGGAACCATCTTCCACAAAACTGCGAAGCACATCCAAAATCTTAAGGAATGCCCCTCTGTCAAACCAGTCATCACTGTCGAGCACCTTGTAATACAAACCACTTGCATTGGCAAGACCGGTATTTACTGCTGCCCCGTGGCCCCCGTTTTCCTGGTGAATCGCCCGTACAATCGTCGGATGTTCTTTTTGCAGACGGTCGGCAATTTCAGCCGTTTTATCTGAAGAACCATCATTTACCAGAATAATTTCAACATCTTCGCCACCTACTAACGCGGTTTCTACTGCATGCTCCATGTAATCCTGCGAATTATAGCAAGGTATCGCAACCGTCAATAGTTTCATTCTCAAAACCCTTCTTTCTTAAATTTCCTCTGCCACCGTCAGTGCACGGTCCACAATCGCATCAATATTATAATACTTGTATTCAGCCAAACGTCCCAACAGATAGAAGTTTGGAATCTTATTAACAAGTTCTTTGTACTTCAAAAACAGAGCATCATTTTCAGCGTTATTAATTGCATAATAAGGAATTTCCCCGTCTTTTCCCTGATAAGGCATCGGGTATTCTTTCACAATTGTCGTATCCTTTGCATCCAACTGGCCGGACAAATACTTAAACTCTGTTATACGGGTAAAATCTTCCGACACCGTGTAGTTTACTACACCGTGGCTCTGATAAAATTTCTTGTCATAGTGCTCAAAATCAAACCGCAGCGAACGATACGGAAGTCTGCCAAAGCGGCATCCAAACAGCTCATCCAAAGCTCCGGTAAAAATCACATTACCGGTAAATGGCTGCCCCTCAAAAAGAACCTTATTTTCTGCCTCCGGGTCAATGGTAAGAACCGATGCAGCCTCGCAATTTAAGCGCACTTCAATGCCCGGATAATCGAGCATTTTTTCAAAAATCGGCGTAAATCCTTCCTTCGGAAGTCCCTGATATTTATCCTGAAAATAACGGTTATCTCTGGATAAAAGAACCGGAACTCGGCCAGACACAGCCGGATCGATTTCCTTCGGCGATTTGCCCCACTGCTTCATCGTATATTTCAAGAAAACATTTTCATATACATACTGAGCAATCTCCTGTAACTCTTCATTTTCATGATTCATAAGTTCCAGAATCGGAACTCTGGCACCTTCGCCAAAATTATCAATTAAAAGCTTTTCCAAATGCGGCGCGCGCTCGCCGTACACAAGCTCCAGCGTATTTAAGTTAAACGGAATTGGCAATTCTCTGCCGTATACATTTCCAACAACTTCATGGCGGTACTCATACCAGTCGGTAAAACGTGACAAATACTCATACACTCTATCAATATTGGTATGGAAAATATGCGGTCCATACTGATGAATCAAAATGCCATAGTCGTCTTTTTTGTCATAGCAGTTGCCGCCGACATGGTCTCTGGCGTCAATTACTAACACCTGCTGTCCTTTTTTCTCAGCCAGCTCTCTGGCTACCACAGCACCGGCGAAGCCGCTGCCAATCACAATACTATCGAACATATCTGTCCTCCCTCATTTATTCCTTATTATTCCTATTTTACCAAACCTAGCGAATAATATCCACTATTAATTTCGGAATCCTTGGAGCTTCTTTCGAATACCGGATACTGCTCTCAAACATTGCCATTCCACGGTTCAATTTTTCTTTTGTTCCTGCATAGCAGATGGCAATCGGTTCGCCTTTTTTCACGGTATCTCCAATTTTCTTTTTCAAGTAAATACCTGCGCTCATATCAATGACGCTGTCTTTGGTCTCCCTGCCGGCACCCAAAAGTCCTGCTGCCACACCAATCTTCTCGGTATCCATCCCGGATAAAAATCCATCTTCTGCAGCAAGCACTTCTCCCTCAAATGCGTCTCTCTCAAAAAATTCCGGATGCTCTACATAACGGATATCGCCGCCCTGCGCCTGTACCATTTCTTTGAATTTTTCAAATGCCTGTCCGGACGAAAGAGCTTTTTTCGCCATCCTTTTTCCCTGACTGTGGCTTACATTTTCCAGCCCAAGTGACAGCATCATACCGGCTATCGCCACACTGACTTCTTTGACATCTTCCGGGCCTCCTCCTTTTAACACCTCAATCGCTTCTTTTACTTCCATGTTATTGCCGATTGCAAATCCGAGCGGTTCCTCCATGCCGGTTAAAATTGCCACGGTCTCTTTTCCCGCATGATTTCCAATTGCCACCATATGTTTCGCAAGTTTTTTCGCATCTCTTGTATTTTTCATAAATGCTCCGCTGCCCGTCGTGACATCCAAAACAATTTTGTCACTTCCTGCCGCCAGCTTCTTGCTCATAACCGACGCTGCAATCAACGGAATACTGTCCACTGTAGCTGTTACATCGCGGAGTGCATACAAAAGTTTGTCCGCCGGTGCCAGATTTCCGGTCTGTCCAATCACGCTGATTCCCGTTTTTTTCACCGTTTCAAAAAACTCCTCTGCCGAAAGGTCAATGCGAAAACCGGATATCGACTCCAGTTTATCTAGCGTTCCCCCGGTAAATCCAAGTCCGCGTCCACTCATTTTTGCCACCGGCACGCCACAAGCCGCCACAATCGGTCCAACAATCAGTGTTGTCTTGTCGCCAACACCGCCCGTCGAATGTTTGTCCACTTTAATTCCTTCAATCGGTGACAAATCGACCAAATCTCCGGAATCCCGCATTGCCAGAGTAAACGCCGCCAGTTCCTCATTTTCCATGCCATTAAAGTAAATTGCCATCAGCATGGCAGACATCTGATAATCCGGAATTTTCCCTGCCACATAATCCGTTATCATAAAATCAATTTCTTCTTTTGTCAGTGTCTCTCCATTCTTTTTTTTCTGGATTAAATCAACAAATCTCTCTTTTCCCATGTGAAATACCTCCTATATAATACGACCGTTCCCATAAACCCAATCGAAACGATTTCCGTTAGTTATAATGTAACATATTCTAGCCATTCCTGCCAGTAATTTACGGTTTTTTGCCCGCAAAATAATGAACCCATTCAAAATCCGAACACTCCGCATTTTTCCATGTCATCAAATAAAATTCTAAATCCCTGCCAGGCACCTTTACCATGTTGGCAATCCCAAGAACCGGCGACGGAAAGTCCTTGCAGTAATAGAGTTCTTTCCCATCAATCTTCTTCTCCCATGCATTGGCATCCAATTTCCCACCATAGATGCCATTCCCCGTCAACAGATATCCGAAATCGTCATCAATCACAAGACCGGAAGTGCTGCTTTCCGATGTCATTCCCTCACATTTTATAACCTTTTTCGGCACACTTTCATAAAGTGATTTTTTCATAATCAACTGCTGTCTCGGTGCCACCACATAATAGTTTCCTTCCGTATCAAACCCTGCTGATATATCATCAATTTTTCCATCTTTGGCAAGAAATTTTTCTTCTACACTGTCGTACTCTATTGCCTGTCCGTCCGTGGCATCTTCCTTTAAGGAAAAGAAAAACACAAGACGTGATTCGTTAATCACACTAAACGATACAATCTTTTGCCCTTTTACACGTGACGTAATATCAGGGATATGAAGTTCCCGGATTTCCCTATTTTTCTTGATTTTATACAGCTGGCATTTTGTTTTACTATTATCACTATACATCACGTACAAATTCTGCTTTGTATCGGCTGCAATCTGAATTTCACCATTGCCGCAGTTTTTTGCAATAAAATCACTCCATGCCGTTTTTTTCATCACCCATTTCTTATCTTCCTCCCACCGGCACTCCATATAAGAATCTTTTCCGGAAGTCTGCATGCGAAAAATATAATACGGCACCTCTTCATTTACAATAAGGTACATTTGTTTCATATCTTTTGAAAATGCAAGCTCCGGCTTTTGTATCTTTTCATATTCGTATGACTTATCTCGTTTTAGAGAAACTTCCTCTCTCGGTTGCACCGCAGCTTCTTTATCGCAGGAAATAACAAACAGACTCAAGCAACAAATCAGAAAACACCGAACCCACTTCATAGTAACTCACGCCCTTTCCTAAACTATCAACACAAAACTATTACTTTGTATTTTACTACAACTGAGATATGATGTCCATCATACTTTCAGCCAAGTTTTTAGACCAAGTTTTTAGAAGAAAAGAACCACATGCAACCTTATCCTTCATATATACCAAGAATAGTTGCATAGATTTTGAGAAAATTCAGCCGAAAGCAACCAAAAAGCAAGAAATTAATATAAAGAGTTGCATGTGTCGTACAATTTTCCCGAATAAAACCGAATAATGAGGTGAAAATGCAACCCTCTAGGCAAAAATCAAGCAAAAGAGTTGTTCCGGAAGTGTTAACCTCAAATTTTAGCCACAAATCACCCCCAAATTTCAGCCACAAAAGATGTAGCAAATATTCGTTATAAGTTTATTTAGATTTCGGCAGCTCAGAAGAAAAATTTTTCTTCTGAGCTGCCGAAATCTAAAGACAAGTCCTAACCATTACTTGCCTACACCCCCTCAAATATGTTATACTTTTGACGATTATTACACTTTATGAAAGGGGATTTTTTATGTCCACAACTACCATTGCGGTGTTAATTGCCTTCGTGTGTTATTTAGCGATGATGATTGGCATCGGCATCTTTTCGATGAAAAAAACAAACAGTACCGAAGATTATTTTCTTGGCGGAAGAGGCTTAAACAGCTGGGTTGCCGCTCTTTCCGCACAGGCTTCCGATATGAGCGGATGGCTCTTGATGGGACTGCCGGGTTCGATTTACCTTGCCGGAACCGGAAAAGCCTGGATTGCCATCGGATTGTTTATCGGAACGGCGCTTAACTGGATTTGCATTTCCAAACGCCTGCGCCGTTACACAATTGTAGCAAACAACTCTTTAACACTCCCGGAATTTTTCCAGAACCGTTTTCGCGATAAGAAAAAGATTCTTCTTGGAATTTCTTCCATTGTAATCGTTATTTTCTTCTTAGTGTATACCGCATCGGCACTGGCATCCGGTGGAAAACTCTTCCAGACCGTATTTGGTCTTGATTACCACTACGCACTTTTAATTGGTGCAGCCGTTATTCTGGCATACACGTTTATGGGAGGATTCCTCGCCGTATGTACCACCGATTTTGTGCAGGGAACCATGATGCTTATCGCTCTCTTAACGGTGCCAATTATCGCTTATGCCGCTATCAGTGGCGACTTCACCGGTGCATTAACCGCTCACGGTGTAGCAGAAAATTCAGACTTCTTAAGTTTGTTCTATATGGAAGGAAAACCATATCCGCTGATTTCCATCGTTTCTGACTTAGCCTGGGGACTTGGTTACTGCGGTATGCCACATATCTTAGTCCGTTTTATGGCTGTTAAGAGCGAAAAAGAATTGAAAAAATCCAGTGTAATCGCAATCGTATGGGTTGCCATTTCGCTGATTGCCGCATGCTTTATCGGAATCTTAGGACGCGGATTCTTAAATGAAACACTCGTAGAAACCGGTTCCGAAAATGTATTTATCAAAATGATTCAGCAGATTTTCGATGGCAACATCGTTTTAATCTTTATTGGCGGTTTGTTCCTTTGCGGAATCCTTGCTGCCATTATGTCAACAGCAGATTCCCAGCTTCTTGTCTGCGCCTCCTCCGCATCTAAAGATATTTTCAAAAATATTCTGAAACCGGAAGCAGAAGACAAAAAAGTATTAAATGTAAGCCGTATTACGGTTCTTGTAATTGCTGTCGTTGCCTGCATTATCGCATGGAACCCGGACAGCAGTATCATGGGACTTGTTTCTGACGCATGGGCCGGTCTTGGTTCCGCCTTTGGTCCACTCGTTGTGTGCTCCCTGTTCTGGAAACGTACCAACCTTCCGGGTGCCGTTGCCGGCATCGTATCCGGTGGATTGTTTGTTATCATCTGGGATTACCTTCCAATTCTTGGCGGTCAGACACCTTACGCCGTAACCGGAATTTACTCCCTGTTATTAGGATTCTTTGTCAGCCTTTTGTGCATTGTCATTGTCAGCCTTTTGACAAAAGCACCATCCAAAGAAATTGTTGAAGAATTTGAATCTGTCAAAACTTATCAGGAATAAATCGTAGAACCTACGGAGGTTTTTATGGAGTTTAAAGGTTTAAAAAAAATTCATGACGGTCACTTTATCCACCGCTATGATATCACATATGAAACGGTCGATGGAAAAGAAAAAGTTTATGAAATGATTAGCCGAAATCCGGACATTTCCACGCTTTCGGAGCTTCAGGCAAAAACACCGGACTCTGTCGTTTTAATCATGCACGATGAGAAGAACGAAAAAATACTGTTAAATAAAGAATTCCGCCTTGCCTTAGGCGACTGGGTATATAATTTCCCGGCAGGTCTGATTGATGAGGGTGAAGAGCCAATCGAAAGCGCAAGGCGCGAATTAAAAGAAGAAACCGGACTTGATTTACTGACGGTAAACGATATTCTTCCTTTAAGTTACAGTGCCATTGGCTTTGCCAATGAAACCAACCTCTGTATCGTCGGTGTTGCAGACGGCACCTTTTCCAAAAGCAGTTCCACTGTTGAGGAAATAAAAGCCGGCTGGTACACAAAAGACGAAGTCAAAAAACTTCTGAAAACGGAATTATTCGCCGCAAGAACGCAATCTTACTGTTACTTGTGGAGTAAATAAAAAAATGCTTAGAAGGCTAAAATCCTGACATCAGATTTCGCTTTCTAAGCATTTTATTTTCTAACATTTCTTACTTGGTTCCAAAGATTCGGTCTCCGGCATCTCCAAGTCCCGGACAAATATACGCATTTTCATTCAGACAGCGGTCTTTGCAGCCCACATAAAGCTGAATATCCGGATGTGCTTTCATCAGACGCTCAATTCCTTCCGGTGCAGCAATAATCGACATAAATTTAATGTTCTTTCCACCATGCGCTTTGATAAAATCTACTGCCGCCACTGCCGAACCACCGGTTGCCAACATCGGATCTACAACCACAATCGTTCTCTGGTCAATCGGTTCCGGAAGCTTACAGTAATACTCATGAGGTTCATGTGTTTCCTCATCACGGTACAAACCGATATGACCGACTTTCGCCGATGGCACCAGTGATAAAATACCGCTTACCATACCAAGTCCGGCACGAAGAATCGGCACAATAGCTAACTTCTTTCCGGCAATCATCGGTGTCCGGCACGTCTCAATTGGTGTCTTAATTTCCACATCTTCAACCGGCAGATCACGGAGTGCCTCATATCCCATAAGCATGGCAATCTCCTCAATCAGACGGCGGAACTCATTCGTTCCTGTTGCCTCATTTCGCAAAATCGAAATCTTATGCTGAATCAGCGGATGTTCCATTATAGTAATCTGTTTCATTTTCTTTCCTCCATTTTCTTTCGCGTTTTCTATTATTGTACCTTTTCTTGTAAAAAAATACAATCTCGCATTATCTCATTCTTCATTTTTTTGCTGATAATAGAACTGAATCAAGCCAATTCTCGATTTTGTACCCGTTTTCTCATTCAAGGAAGAAATATGCCGATACAAAGCAGCTCTTGAAATATATAATTGTTTCGCCAAATCTTTCGCACTGTCATCAAAATTTAACAATGCATCCAAAACTTCCGTTTCTCTTTTTGTGAGGGAATATTTCTCTGCAAATGCTCCTAAGTCAAGTGTCTGTGCATCTTCTGCCTTTTTCTTTCCCTGCTGCCTCTCCGTCGCAAACATCGCAATGCTGATAAGCGCAAACAGCAAAAGCACCACAGAAGAAATCAAAATTACATTCCCACCTTCTACTAAGGCTATCGATCCTCCGGTCACGACCGCCGCTCCCGCATTGTTTACCGCTCTTCCCATGCCTGCCCAGAGTGCAGGAATGGAACTCTGTACCGCATAATTCATAAATCTCGTCGTAAAATAGACAACGAAAAATCCGGATGACAAATAAAAAATAACAAGTCCGGCAAGCACCGAGCCGCCTGTCACAATAACAAGCACACAGAGTACGGATAAAAGCGTGACGCAGAACATCACAATCGACATATACCGGTGATTTTTTAAATCAAACAAAAAGCCTGCCAAAATCCCGCTTACCGCCAATAGAAGCCTCGGCCACTGTCCAACATCCAAGCTTCCCTTTGCATGCTGTAATGTAACTGCATTATCCAATGCCGCAAAAATCATCGTCATACACAAAACACATAAAACCAATATAAACCCTGTTATTTTCTCCTGTTTCTCCCCCTTGTCCACAGGCTCTAACTCCACTGCTTCCTTTTGTATGAGCAGATAATAAACCGTGGCGGCAAAAAGAATAAATACAAAAATCAACTGTACCATCTGGCTGCGAACAAGATTGTTACATATAAACTGAAAAAGCAACCCCAGTGCATAAGCCACACCAACCAAAAGTGCTAGGCGCGAATCTCTGCCAACATAAAAAAGTGCATGATAATGCAGAGCACTGCCAAACAATCCAAGCAGCACAAATACAACACCGCCCATAAAAAGACAGATGGCGTAACTATCCGCTTCACATAAAAAGAACAAGCAGACCGCCATAATAAGCGGAAACATGACTGTCACCACTCTTTTTACAAAAGCAGATTTTATCCTGTGAAATAGAGCATATAAAAGAAAACCAATGACGCTGACACCCAGCACAATTCCCTGTGCACTAACCGCCTGCTGCGAAGATGAAAACGCACTCATTATATTCACAAATAAATATTCTGTCTCTAAAAATAAAAATGTAAAAATGGCTAATAAAACACCCGCCGTAAATCTCTTCTTCATCTTTGTTCACCTTTCTATTTCCTCCCTCATTTTACTATTCTTACGCCACAATTGCAACAATGCTTGTCAGATGAACTTTTTTTCTTTATAATAAAACCAATAACGATTATGAGGAGGTTTCTTATGGAAACAAAAAACAATGCAATCCGCGATGCCAGAACGCTTGGCATCCCCAAAATGCTACTGTTAGGTCTACAGCATATGTTCGCCATGTTTGGTGCCACAATCTTAGTACCGATTCTGGTAAACAACTATTTTAAAGGAGAGGGGCTCTCCATTCAGGTTACATTATTCTGCGCCGGTGTCGGCACACTTTTCTTCCATTTGTGTACGAAATTAAAAGTTCCCGCTTTTCTTGGTTCTTCGTTCGCCTTTCTCGGCGGATTTGAAACCGTTTCCAAATTGGACACCGGAATTTTCAAAGATATGTCCATGGGCGAAAAACTGCCTTACGCCTGCGGCGGTATCGTAGTAGCCGGTGCTCTGTATCTGGTGCTTGCACTGATTATCAAACTAGTCGGTGTGAAACGTGCGATGCGTTTTCTTCCACCGGTTGTCACCGGTCCGATTATTATCTGCATCGGCTTAAGCTTAGCACCATCCGCAGTTAATAATGTTCAGACAAACTGGCTGTTAGCCATTATCGCATTTACCATCATTGTGATTTTCAACATTTGGGGAAAAGGTATGTGGAAAATCATCCCAATTCTTCTCGGCATTGCCGGTGCTTACGCTGTTGCCTTGATTCTGCACTTTTGCGGTATCACAAATCCGGATGGTTCCGCCATCTTTAATTTTGCAGAAGTTGCCAACGCTTCCTGGGTTAATGTTCCACCATTTGAGTTTTGTAAATTTGACTTAACTGCAATCCTTGCTATGGCTCCGATTGCCATTGCGTCCATGATGGAGCATATCGGCGATATTTCCGCCATTTCCGCAACCGTTGGCGAAAATTATGTAGAAGATCCCGGTCTTCACCGCACATTAATCGGTGATGGTCTGGCAACTTCCCTTTCTGCTTTGGTTGGCGGTCCTGCCAACACCACTTACGGTGAAAATACAGGTGTTTTGGAACTGAGCCGTGTACATGATCCGAAAGTAATCCGTCTGGCTGCTATTTACGCTGTCGTTTTAAGTTTCATCCCGAAATTTGCCGGCGCCTCGCCCAGCGCGAATTCCTGCTGGCCGGCGGGATACTTATTGGTGGCTGTCTGCGGGGACATAAACGGCGACAGCGCCTCCATGGCGGCAAACGCCTGCTTCACTTCCTCGGACTGCCACGCCGGGTCGGACGCGCTGGCACTCATGGCTGCGATGGTATCGCTGCCCACCAGGCGGGCCAGATAGTTGTTGGGGATCAGCGTCATGTATGCGTCATCACAGGTGACGGCATTGATGCCCGCGTCCTTCAGCTTCTGGCATGCTTCCATGAATTCCGTCCAGGTCTCGGGCGTTTCGGTGATGCCCGCCTGCTGGAACAGATCCTTGTTGTAGAAGAAGCCCACCACCCAGGGGAACATCTGCACGCCGTAGTATTTGTCCGTCTCCAGCCCGGCCTTTTCCGCAGAAAGATAACCTGTCTTTTCGTTGCCGTCGTTCCAATAAGTACCGCCGATTTC
>OGXH01001325.1_pt1 | contig 18170 bp, 20 predicted proteins | sample 1576241 | NCBI WGS metagenome assembly OGXH01 (sample SAMEA3541529, study PRJEB24748) | human gut metagenome | biome: human gut; feature: human-associated habitat; material: faeces | place: China | collected 2012
TCCCGTGGAGAGACGCCGCCGCAGGCGGCAGAAGGGGTGCATTTCCATCGCCCGTCAGGGCGGTTTGCCTGTTTTCCCTCGCGCCGCAGGCACGGTTGTATGGTTTTCCCACGGGCGAAGCCCGGTTATGAAGGTTTTATCAATGCTGGCGGCGTAGCCGCCCACCTTCACCCTTTGAACCTTTTGAACCTTCTGCACCTTCTGAACCCTCACGCCCGAAAGGGCGTGTCCCTACAGCAGCACCTTCTCTATCGTCTTCGCCACGCCGTCTTCTTCATTGGAGGGGCAGATGGCCCGGGCCGCCTCTTTAGCCACTTCGTCGGCGTTGCTGACGGCATAGGAGAGGCCTGCCATTTGAAGAAGGGGCACGTCATTTTCCGTATTGCCAAAGGCCATGACCTCTTCCGGCGTGATTCCTTTTTTATCGCAGAGGAAGCGGACCGCAGCGGCTTTATTGATGCCCTTTTTATGGACATCCACGAAATCATCTCCCGGGAAGACCACATCCACCTGGCCTTTGAATTTTTCTTCCACCACCTGCCGGATGGCCAGTCTTTTTTCCAAAGAGGGGTCTGCAAAGACGATACGGGTCACAAGTTTATCAGGGTGATAGAATTCCGCTCCTATGTACACCGGCTTCTTGGAGCGGTATTTCTGGTATTTTTCTTCCGTTCCGTTAGGCTTGTCCATGTAAATCACATCGTCCATGAAGGAGGTGGCGTTCCATCCCCTTCTTTTGGATTCCAAAAGAATTTCCGAAGCCAAGTCCGGGGAAAGGCCATCCTGCCGCACGGGCTCTCCCGTTTCACTCATCATGATCCATGCCCCGGTGTAGCAGATGAGAGGCACATTTCCCAGATGGAGGGTTTCCGCCTTTTTCCGTGCGGAGTCCCACATACGGCCTGTGGCCACCACGATTTCATAGCCCTGGGATTGGGCCTTTTTGATGACATTTCTGGAATAATCGGAAATGGTCATATCATCATGAAGCAGCGTGCCATCCAGATCGATGGCAATCAAACGAACAGCCATAGAAAACTCCTTTCAAAAATCAGCGTTCCCAGCGAAGGCCGGAGAGAAGCACTGGACTTGGAATCTGGGAAAGAAAGACGCCTGAGGTCATGGCAATGACGCCGATGGTCTGCCGAAGGGTGAAGGATTCATCCAGAAAGAGAAGGCCCGACAGCCCGCCGAATACCATTTCCATACTGAGAATCATGGATGCCTCCGTAGGGGGCATGTACTTCTGCCCCACCGCCTGCAGGGTATAGGCCACGCTGGTGGAAAGGATGCCTGTATAAAGAATGGGCCACATGGCCCCCTGGAGGTCGGTGAGGGTGGGCGTTTCAAAGAGGAAAGCCAGAATAAGATTCAGCACTCCCGTCACCATGAACTGCCCCGCCGACAGGAGCACCGGCGAAAAACGCCGGGTGAGATAGTTCAGCATATGAATCTGCACCGTAAAAGCCAACGCGCAGAGCAGCATGAGGCCATCTCCCAAACTGATGGAGAAATCATCGGTAATGGAAATAAAATAGACCCCTGCCATGGCAAGAATGGCGCCTATCAGATGATTCCGAAGCAGCGGCTGCCCCAGAAAGAGGCCGGCTATAGGCACCATGAGAAGATAGTTGGCCGTAAGGAAGCTGGCCTTGGAGGCCGTGGTGTACTGCAGCCCCACCTGCTGGAGGGTGGCTCCCAGAAAAAGAGGAACCCCCACCATGAGGAAAGCCGCCCCCAGAGGAATGGACGTGGGTACAGGGCTTTTCCCTTCCCTGTGGAAATAAAGGAAAGGCATGAGCGCCAGGGAACCGATGACGAAGCGGACGCCGTTAAATGTAAAAGGCCCCACCGTATCCATGCCCACCACCTGGGCCACAAAGGCAAAGCCCCAGATGAGCGCCGCCGACAGCAAAAGCAGACGATATTTCATATACAAACTCCTTACGGTATAATAGAGAAAGCTTTTCTTATTATATCAGATTCACAGCCCATGAAAGGAGAACAGAATGAAAGAAATCGTTATCGCCCAGCCCCTGGGCGTGTCCAAAGAAACACTGGACACCCTCTTTACACCCCTCACAGATAAAGGATACCACCTCACCCTCTGGGACAGCCTTCCTGCAGACCAGGAAGATTTGGGAAATCGGATTTCCAAAGCAGACTTGGCAGTCATTGCCAATTATCCCTTGAAAAAAGAGGCCCTGGATAAAGCATGCTCCCTCAAATACCTCTGCGTCGCCTTCACCGGCGTGGATCATGTGGACATTGAAACCTGCCGAGAGAAACATATCGCCGTTTCCAACTGCGCCGGCTACTCCACGGAGTCCGTGGCGGAACTGGCCATGGGCATGATTCTTTCCCTCTACCGCAAACTGGCAGAAGGAGCCGATGCCGCCCATCATGGAAAAACAGGCGCCGGTCTTCGGGGCATTGAAATCAAAGACCGCACAGTAGGCATCATTGGCACCGGCGCCATCGGATACCGCACCGCCCAGCTGGCCAAAGCCTTCGGCGCCAGAGTCATAGGCTATAACCGCTCCCATAACCATGATGACATCACCTACACCGACCTTGACACCCTTCTCAAAACCAGCGACATCGTCTCCGTCCACCTCCCCCTCACCGCCGAAACCAGACACTTCATTAACGGGGAAAAACTTTCACTCATGAAAAAAGAGGCCATCCTCATCAACACCGCCAGAGGCGGCGTCATCGATAACAAAGCCCTGGCACAGGCTTTGAAAGAAGGGAAAATCGCCGGCGCCGGCATCGACGTATTCGACATGGAACCGCCCCTCCCGGATGACTATCCCCTCCTTACCGCTCCCCACACAGTCCTCACCCCTCACGTGGGCTTTGATACGGAAGAAGCCATGAAACGAAGAGCCGCCATCGTAGCAGACAACGTGGTCAGCTTTGTAGACGGGAAACAGAAAAATATAATCTGCTAAGAGCAAAAAAGACCGCGGACGCGGTCTTTTTTGCGGGTTGACGGCCCTTACGGGCCGAGGTTTGATGGGCCTATCGGCCCAAGGGTTCTCAGGTTTGACACAGCCTGCGGCTGTGAGGGTGTGGTATCGCCTGCGGCGATAATTATAAAAGCAGCGTTACGTGCTTTGCCTTCCCGCCTTCATCGTCATTCTGAGGCGAAGGCGAAGAATCTCGGTCCATGGAGTAATTGACTCCTACCAGCCCACTATCCCCCAGCACACCAAAAACTCCCTGCCCCTCCCGAAGAGGGATACCGAAAGCCCTTCGGGAGTGGAGAAAGTTTATCTATGATGTTCAGCCGGCTGAGGAGAAGCATTCCCTTCTTCCCGGCCATCCCAATGCCGCCGCTGCTCATGAGACAGGTTCTCGGCTTTGTGGTCGGCTCGGTCAAGAAATTCATAGACTTCCAGCGTGACCTCCACAGCCACAGCTTGTCCGTTGTAATTGATGGTGATTTCCATCGGCCTTTTCTCCGTTCAGATTTTTGCAGGAAAATCTGAACGGGGGCGGCGGGGAACGACACCGGGGACAGGGTTCGGGCTATGTTGGCCCGATGTTCCGGCCCCATAGGTATGAAAAAGCGCCCGGACAACAGAAAGCTATCCGAGCGCAAAAACACGGTATTCAGTTACATTATGACAATTTTCGCACTGGCTGCCAGACGGGGCCTGTTTGGTGGCCGGGATTTTTTTGACGATAGTGCAAATATCGTCTGAATTTGTCAGCGGTCAGTGTGCTTCATGGCGGCTCCCTCCTAAAGCCGCCGTATCAGCGTATAGGCGTCACTCCTTTGTAGAGGGCATAAGGAACGGCGGCCTTGATGTACTCAAAACCGCCGCAGTACCCTGAAAATCCATTATGGGCGCACAAAACTACTTGCCCTGCAACATTTCTTTCTTTCCCCGTTTAGCGAGGCAGGATAACTTGGCTTATTCGGTTTAGTCTTGGTCTTGTGCGGCTGCCTCTTTCAGCCTATTTGCAGTTAAAAACCCACTCGATCGGGATGTAGCCCAGAACCGCAGAAGTACGGCATTTCATTGATTTCAACAATATCATTTGCAAGAATTTCAAAATCAAATATGTTGATGTTTTCCACTATCCGAGAGGGAGTTACCGATTTCGGCAGAGGTAAAACACCATTCTGCAAACACCAGCGAATGCATAGCTGCGCCACAGATTTTCCATATTTCCCCGCAATGGATTTCAACGTTTCATTATTCAGCATCCATCCCGTTCCAAGCGGGCTCCATGCTTCAACAAAAATGCCATGCTTCTTGCAGTAATCCACAGTTTCCGCCTGGGTAAGACCTGATAGGAAAAGCCGAAATGTCGGATCTGTCCCTTTTCTTTTTTCGCCATAGCCCACTGGAAACAGTCATTTTGGCATATTCTTAAAACGCATCGTTTGTTTCTACCGTATCATCGTGAATTTCCCGGATTACTTTAGCCGGTACACCTCCAACAAGGCAGTTGTCCGGGACATCTTTCGCCACCACGGCTCCGGCAGCAATTACTACGTTGTTTCCAATCGTCACGCCCGGCAAAATCGTGCAGTTCCCTCCAATCCACACATCCCTGCCAATGGAAATGGGTTTTGCCTGCCCGATATGCCCCCGCCTTTTTCGAGGAGAAAACGGGTGGTTGACCGTGGCGATCAGCGTGTTCGGACCGATTATCACATAGTCGCCAATGGTTACCGGGGCAATGTCCAAGATCGTCACATTGTAGTTGGCAAGAAAGTTTTCACCAACGTGGATGTTCTTTCCGTTATCACAGTTAAACATCGGAAGAACGGTCGGATGGCTCCCAACAGAGCCAAACAGCTCCCGCACGGCGGCTTCACGGGCTGTATCCTCTGTTACGGGAATCGCATTCAGCTTCGCACAGCCCTTGATGGCGTGCAGTTTTCGGGAATTCACACCTTCATCCCAGAAGTCATACTCCATCCCGGCATCCAGTTTTTCAAGTTCGGTCATAGATTTATTTCCTCCCACTATCCAATTAACTTTTCAATCTGGCTTTCGGCCGCCATGGGCAAGAGTGCGCGCAGGCGTTCCCAGACTCTCTTTTTCGATTCCTGCGGCTCCCGGCTATAAACCCGTCCGGTGAATTCATTTCCCCAATGCCCTTCCGGTGTTGCGTATCGCGCCAGTCCCCAGCCATAGGCTTTTCCATTCCGGTCTTTGGCATACTCAAAGTCAATCGTGGTCACATAGCCCAACATTTGCAGCCGGGTAACAATAGAATCAAATTCTCCGCGTTTTTTCATTCCCACGAGTTTTCTCCACTCCTTGGACAACAGCGAAGTATGCTCCGCCAGGACATCATAAACCAGTTTGTCCTGATGCCTGGCAAGCCCGTCATCATACCTGGAGTCAAAGTCATAGCCGTCCCTGCGGTAATTTGCAAAATCCGGGAACCATTCCATACTGATAAAACCGGCTTTTCCATGAAAAAATTTCCCGTAAGCGCAGCCGGTTTCCCGGATTACCGGGCCCTTCCATTCCCAGGGACCTTCAACGCCATCCACAAACCACAGTTCCGGCGGCGTATGTTCTTCCACGGAAAATCCCGGAATTTGGTTTTTGAGCAGTGGGAGGAATCCATATTCCTGTACGAGCCGCGATAAATCGGATGCTGAACAGATCTTGAAGTCGTCTTTCATCGGCATGATTCTTTTTGCCTCCTTGGTTGATGATTCGATCCTCCTACATAGCCGCACTGGCCCCAGGCGCTTTGACACACCCAGGGCCAGTGCGAGCTTGCCATAGACGGCAAAGCCGAAATTATTCTGCGATGTTTTCCGCTTCCTCCGCCAATACTTTGTGTACCACCAGTACGGCGTCCTTTACCTTAATTCCGCACCGGAAACCTTTGGGGGCGTTCCCGTGCAGGATTTCCCGGCATCGAATGGAGCCGTATTCCTGTTCATAGATCTCAGCGCCCCGCGGATGGCTTTGCCTGTGCTCTCTGTTTACCGGAAAGACTTCTCATAGATTTCCAGGTAATCTTCATCGGACAGCGGCAGCGGGTCGGCGGTAATATCACCGCCCAGCACCTCGTGGACGCGCTGCGGATACAGTTTCAGTTCTTCTTTGGTGATCCCGGCCTCGCTCATCTTCAGATCGGCGCAGTCGATAGATTCCACCAGAGCGTCCAGAGCACGGATAAAGTCTTTGCCGGAAGTGGGGTCCTTCACGCCCATCGCCCGCGCCATCTTGATCATCGGCTCCTCGGCGGCCTGACGCTCCGCAAAGAAATCATAGTAGGCGTGGGCGATCATGATCAGCCCTGCGCCATGAACCAGATTCTCGTGATAGCTGCCCATAACGTGCTCCATCGTGTGGGCGGAGGTGCAGTTCATGTAATAGCCCGCCAGCGTGTTCGCAATCGCCATATAGTACCGGGCCTCTTTGTTGGCTCCGTCCTTGTAGGCAATGGGCAGATATTTGGAAATCAGTTCGATGGCTTTCAGCGCAAACATCTCTGCCACAACATGCTCGTTCTTATTGATAACGCTTTCCGAAGCATGAAAGAAAGCATCCATTCCCTGATAAGCAGTAAACTTCGGCGGTACGCTCATCATCAGGTCGGGATCGACGATGGAGATAGTTGGGAACATGGAGGGGTAGAAGATACCTGTCTTTTCCTTTGTATCTTTATTGGAGATAACCGCAGCAAAGTCTACTTCACTGCCGGTTCCGGCAGAGGTCGTGATTGCCACAATGGGAATAGCGTCAAATTCCGCGTTCTTTTTCCCGCCCTGGCTGCTAAGAGAATAATCCCAAATGTCGCCGGGATTGGTCACCATCAGTGCAATGCATTTTGCACAGTCCATCACAGAGCCGCCGCCCAGGGCCACCACGAAATCGCAGCCATTTTCCTTGACTGCCTTTGCGCCATCCATGACGTTTTCGCGAGTAGGGTTCGGGCGGACCTCATCAAACAGAGCGTGTTCCACACCGGCCAGCTCCAGTTCTTTCTCTGTACGAGCCAGATACCCATACTTCTTGGTAGACTGTCCATTAGATGTTACAATCAGCGCCTTTTTCCCAGGGAGCTTCTGCTCATGCAGATGGCCGAGCTGACCAGCTCCAAAAAGCACACGGGTTGGCATGTTAAAGACAAAGTCTTTCATTTTGGAAACCTCCTTGCAATACTTAAGTTTCATTTTTATAATTCAGCTTGTGTTTCAAGTATAGCGCCATCCATTGGCAATTTCGACGCTATATCTTAATGCTTTTTGTGGCAAATTCTCATTTCAGCTTGTCTGCTCCCGTGTTATGTTCCGCAGCCAGCCATATCTTTTATAATGGATAATTGCCGCAGGAACCTTTACGACTTCACCCGGATTAACAATCAGAAAGACGGCAGCCACAGGGAGATGGAAAACAAATGCCGCAAGAAAGCCAACGGGAACAGCAAACAGCCACATGGTAATCGTATCGCATATCAATCCAAATTTGGAATTTTCTCCAGCCGGGAAGATGCCTGCAATTGTCGTTGTATTGTTTGCCTTCGCTGCCATGTAACAGGCACATAAAATCAGCATCCATTGTAGATACTCAGACGCCTGCGGCGTGAGGGTCGTTACATTCAAAATCAACGGCGACAGTGCGACCAGAAGAAGTCCGGATACCATTCCGCTGGCAATAGACAATTTCCATAACAGGCCGCCATATTGTTTCGCCTGCTCTAAATTCCCGGTTCCAAGCTCATTTCCTACAATGATTCCACCGCCGCTGCCAAAACCTGTACAGAAACTGACAATCAGATTCTTTGCAATATTGGCAGCAGAATTTGCGGCAGCCGCGTCACTGCCAAGATGCCCCATAATAACGGAGTACATGGAAAATCCTACGCCCCATACCAGGTAATCTCCCAACATGGGCAGGGTGTATTTCCAGTAGTCACGTACCAGCCATTGTTACGCAGAAATGCAGTACTTGATATGGAGCCGAATACGGTCTTTTTGCAAGAATTCTACATAGGCTCGGGCCATTTCAATCAGTTTGGAAATAGAAGTGGCCAGCGCGGCGCCTGCAATCCTCAATTCAGGGAAAAACCACAGCCCGTAAATCAGCGCCGCATCCAAAAAGAGATTGGTTACCACCGCACTGGAGCCGATGACCATACTTTTCATGGCATAATCTGTGTTTTTCAGGATACACAGATAAATCTGTGAGATACCCGTGAACAGGTAAGAGACAGACACAATGCGAAGGTAGACGACGCCGCCCGAAATAAGCTGTGATTCGCTGGTAAATATCCGCATCAACATGGAGGGCGTAAAAAGTGAGGCACGAAAAAGACAATGGAGATCAGAAAAGAAATTCGCGTTACATAGCCGAAAATCTTCTCAATCGACTCTTTATGCCCTTTTCCATAATATTGTGCAGCCAGAATACTTGTCCCCATCGTCAGACCGCCCATGAACAGATTAAATACAAATGTGATCTGTCCCGCCAGCGAAAATACGGAGAGCACGTCCTGGCTGATAACGCCCCGCATCAAGTCATCGGATGCGCTGACCGCCGCCAGCATAAACTGCTGAAAAGCAATCGGCAGTACAAGGGAAAAAAGTTTTTGGTAAAAGACAGCATTCCTGCTGTTTTGAATTTTTGCTGACATTATGATCCTCCTGTTTCTTCTGAACTCAAATGTTTTAGTTTAAAACAGAAAGCAACGCGTGTCAGCGCCAAAACTTAATGGTTTCTATGGCTTTTGCTAATATCTCGTGGTATAGTGAAAATAAAAGGAGGCTGATAAAATGTTTCAGGATAAAGCAGCTGTCATTACAGGCGGCGCACAGGGCATTGGAAAATGTATTGCCGAGGAATTCAGGAAAAACGGCGCTCATGTCTGCATCATCGACAAATAGCTAAACGACTGCTTCACCGGTGATTTGGCGGAAGAAGAACCCCTCGTCCGCTTTGCGGAGAAGATAATCATGGAACATGGAAAAGTGGACTATCTCATCAACAACGCCTTGCCCTTGATGAAAGGAATTTCCGAATGCTCCTATGAGGAATTCAATTACGCCCTGCGGGTAGGCGTGACAGCGCCGTTCTACCTTACAAAACTCTTTCTGCCGCATTTTACCCCCGGCGCGGCGATTGTAAATATTTCTTCCTCCCGCGACCGCATGAGCCAGCCGCAGACAGAAAGCTATACTGCTGCCAAAGGCGGCATTGCGGCACTTACCCACGCCCTGGCGGTCAGTCTTGGCGGCAAAGTCCGTGTCAACTCCATCTCTCCAGGCTGGATCGATACCGCTTACACGGAATATACAGGTGCGGATGCCGCACAGCATCCTGCCGGCCGAGTGGGGAACCCCTTGGACATCGCCAACATGGTGCTGTATCTCTGCTCCGATAAGGCCGGTTTTATCACGGGAGAGAATATCTGCATTGACAGCGGCATGACGAAACAGATGATCTACCACAATGACTTTGGGTGGACACTGAACGAGGAGGGTATTTGATGAGCAATCCAACTTTAGATACAGCGATTGAAAAACTGGGGGAGCTATTTGCAAAACGGAACTGGAGCTACCTTGACGTTCCTGCCGGAAGTCCGATGGAAAAATCCTATGCCTGGCCAGGGCAGCCGGAAGAAAATATCATGATTTGCGTGTATAAGGGCCCGGATATTCAGGAGATGTTCCACCGCCAGGATTTTTTCTTTTTTAACTTTGCCTATTCAGGCGATTATGGTGCGCTGAGCTATAAATATGACAACCACATCACGATCCACGAGAATGAATGCTATATTGGTCAGCCATTTGCCGGCTATGCGCTCTCGGCACACAGTGAAAAGGACATTATCATCATTGGCATCCTGATCCAAAAAGAGACGTTTTTCCGGGTGTTCCTGCCGGTGCTGTCCGCAGATACGAAGCTGTTTCACTTTTTCCTCAATCCGCAAAACAACGAGTATTCCGAAGAATTCATTCACCTTCGCTTTGATGACTCCTGCTGCATCCGTACCCTTCTGGAAATGATGGTGATTGAATATGCCAATCCGCAGGAAGATACCCAGGCCATTCTTCAACCTATGGTACTGACGCTGCTGATGATGGTGGCAAGGCAGTATAAGCGGTCGATCCCTGTTCCGAAAGATGAAAGGCTGTCAGATAAAATCGTCCGTTATATGGGGGAACACTCTGATGTTGTGACACTGAAAGATATATCGAAACATTTTTCCTACCACCCCAACTACATTTCCACTCTGCTGCACCGTGAAATCGGAAAATCCTTTTCGGAAATTCTTTTGGAACAACGAATGGAGCGTGCAGCTTTCCTGCTAAAGGGAACCAATCTTTCTGTTGAAGAAATTGCCGCCATGCTGGGATATAGCAACAGCAGCAATTTTTATAAAGCTTTCAGAGAATATTATCATTGCTCACCGAGGGATTACTCTGGAAAATGATAATGTCCTGATATACATGAAAGCGGCCATGTCGATATTTTTTATACCGACAAGGCCGCTTTTGTTAGGCGAATATATCTTCTTGTATTATTTTCTTCAATTTGCGCTTTCAGCGTGTTCATCAGCCCCACCCAGCGCATGGGGTCACGGGCTTTCAGTTCCTCGGTGACGCCCGCCGCCTCCATCATGCGAGGCAGCATGGTGTCCATCCGTTCACGCGCCACCCGGTCAATCTCCAACAGGTGCGGGTACAGTTTTTCGCTCAAAATCAAGCTGCTGTAAAGACCGGGCCGGTGTTCCTTCAGGCAGCGTTGCCGCATACGGCCATACTTGCCGATGGGGGCCTCCGGCTGCCCGGAAAGTTTCAGGTCGGGGATGTAGTAATCCACGCAGCGGGTGTAAGTCAATTCGCTCATGTTCATTCTCTTTGCACTGTGATGGTTAAACTGCGGCGCTGGCCGGTAAGGTGGCCTTGCGCGGCTCCTGCTTGGGTAACTGGCTGACAGGGATAAAAATGCCTTTTTCATGTTCTCGGCTCGGATTGCGGCCTTTGGCGCCTCCACCTGGGCCTTGCGCCTGGCGTTGTAGCTCTCTTCCCATTCCCGATTCAGAAATCACTGCCCTTTTCCCACGCAAAAAACAGAAAAGCCTATCATGGGAGTTCAACCAATGAATCAGGCGTCCGCGCCTTGGCCCTCCCACATACGTGGGTGCTGCTCGGATCTAGGACGGTCGGGAAAGCCATGAGAAGGCCCTTTTATGTGCAGACTAAGGGCCAACTTTTCCCGACTTGCGTATCCTATGCAGGATACGCACATCAGAGAGAGGAAAGTCCTGCGGCCCTCTTCCTTATTGCTTTTCTGTTTTTTTGGCACTGCATATTCTTCTGTCCATCATCGGCCGATTTTAGAAGAAGGGAGGATTGAAAAGATGGAATTTCCTGATGTTTCTTCATTTCCCTGCCCTTCTCCTTACCGCGGATGTGGAGGATGGCAGTTTGGAAATCAGATGCATCATCTCATGAGGTCTTTTCATTCCTCTATTATTAATATCACAGAAGGTTCAATTTTTAGACCCCTTGAGAAAATATTTTTATAAATTTTCTTGGACCTATCCTCAGGGCTCCGCCCAACTCCTTTCTGGGGAAGGAGCCTGCGTTACGTGCTTTTCTTCCCGTCCACTGTCATTTTATAACTGGAATGACAGTGTCTCCATGGCATTATCTGCTTTTCATGGAAAATTCTTAAGGAAGGTTGTAAAAAAGGGGTGCTTATGCAATATAAATGTATGGAGAAGGAAATCCGGAAACTCCATGGAAGGATTTGATTCCCATCTGTCATGTATATCGCGAATATTCCGGCCGAAATGCAGCTTTGGCAGAAGGAAAACCACGAATCCCTGTATACAGGTTCCTGATTTCCCTCCCCGACTTCCCGGGGGCACAGGGAAGCCGGAACGGATTCTGCAGATTCGTAAAAAAGTATGACAACAAAACAAAAAACACGGATACCATCCTTTGCAGCATGAGTCCGTCATACTGTGGGGCACGGATTTGTATCCGTGTTTTTGTGCTGCCTTTTTACAGAAAAAATCAGCCCCCGCGGGAGCTGATTTTTTTATTTATATTTTTATAGTTTATCACTTTTTATTTCCGTGATTGACGCTAATTTCCGAAGCCATAAAATTCTTCATATCTTCCGGCAGGTCTGCGGTGAATGTTTTTCCGGAGAGTGCATTGAGCGGCGCAGGAAGGTTATCGGGAAAACGGATTTCTCCGGCGTGAAGGAGCTGCCTTTTGATGTGGCAGGCTGTAGATAATGCAATGCTCTCTTTTGTGCCGTATTTCCTGTCTCCCAGGAGGGGATGGCCGGCATTGGCGAAGTGGACGCGGATCTGGTGGGAGCGGCCGGTGATGAGGTGGACTTTGACTACACTTAAGATCTCACTGCCCCATCTTTTCACTGCCATCTGTTCGTACCTTGTTTCCACGGATCTGGCGCCTGTTTCTTCATGGTCCAGATAAAGAACCTTATTTTTGATTTCATCTTTTATCATCCAGCCCTTGAAGGTGCCCTGTTTTTCTGTTTTGCCGAAAACGACAGCGGTGTAGGTTTTCCGGACTTCCCTCTTGCGGATGAGTTCATTCAGCTGCTGCAGGGCGGCCATGTTTTTTCCTGCCAGCACAATGCCGCTGGTGTTTCTGTCCAGCCTGTTGCAGATGGAGGGACGGAAGGCCGGGGTAATTTCATCTTTTAAATAGGAAAGAAGTCCATCATTCAGGGAGGGGCTGCCGCTGCCGTCTCCCTGGGAAAGGAGGCCGGCCGGCTTATTCAGCACCAGCACGTTTTCATCTTCGTAGAGGATGCAGGATGGGAAAAAAGTCATCCCCTTTTTCTCTGTTTTACCGGTTTCCCCCTGAAATTTTGAAATAGTTTCATCGGAGAACCAGATGTCTATCCTGTCGCCGGCAGCCAGTTTTTCTTTTCCTTCCATCTTTTTCCCGTTCAGGGTGATGTTCTTTTTCCTCATGCTTTTCCGGAGCAGGCCTCCCGCCGCTTCCGGAAGGAGGCGGGTCACATATTTCCAAGTCGTGGTACCTGCTTCGGTCTGTGATACGATCCAAGATTTCATAGTTTCATCCTATCTGTTTTCATAAAGAAATCCCGCTTTGCGGAGGATTTCTTCCACCCTGTCCATGTCCTCTTTGCCCTTTGTTTCCACCAGATGGCTGTGAATGCCTCCGCTGATGGAGGAAAGGAGGGGTGCATTCTTTGTCTTCATCTTTTTGAGGTAAGCATTCATGTCTTCCAGGCTCTTGATTTCCAGGCCGGCAGTCAGGGTGCCGTAGACTTCGTGTTCCACGGACACGTCGTGTATCATGCCGCCGGCAGAAATAATCAAAGCCAGTTCTTCACCCGTGCGGGCCCGGTCATGGCAGCACACCAGGGTCTTTCTGTACCCCTCTCGATGGCCTGTGTCCAGATAGTAGCCCCGGGGTGTGGACATGACCGGCAGTCCCCGGGCCTTCAGAAGGGCTATGTCACCCACAATGACCTGGCGGCTCACCTCCAGCCGGTCTGCCAGTTCGCTTCCCCGCACTTTGCCATCTCTGCCTTTCAGGATTTCCAGGATTTTCTCCCGCCGTTCTTCCCCATCCATGTAAACCACCTCTTGTGAATATTGTATCACATGGGGCCGCCCTGCGGCCCGGGTTCAGAGGGTTCAAAGGGTTCAAAGGGTTCAAAGGGTTGTGGTATCGCCTTCGGCGATGAGTTTTATAGTCAGCGTTACGGGATTGCCTTCCCTCCCTATGTGTCATTCTGAACGAAGTGAAGAATCTCGGTACTTGTCGATAATGACTCATTTGCTGGTAAATACCGATAGGCAGGAAAGCCGCCTCTTTTGATAAAACCATACAACCGCGCCCTTGGCGCGAAGGGAAAGCGTCTCACGAAATTTTCAGTCGTCTTATGGCTCCCTACAAATTTCGTTCGCTTGCCACCCCGGAGGGGGAGGTTTTCTCTCCGCTTTTCTTAGTGCTAACTTAAGTCACTCATTCTATAACGGCGAGTAAAGTTTTTCCCCCTCGGGGTGGAAAAGGAACTGGATTCATAAGAAGCCCTTGGGCAACTTAGAATCCAGCCACTCAGCCTCTATCTTCTATCTTCTTATCCCCTCGCCTTTGCCATTTCCTCCAGTTTCCTCCTGTCCGCTTTTCCTGTGGATGTACGGGGGATAGCGGGAAGCACGATAAACCTTGAGGGGATTTCCCAGGCCTTGAGGCAGCAGGAAAGGATTCGTACCATGTCTTTCCTATCCAGCATGGTCCCGGTGAGAAAGGCGACGAGGGTGTCGTCGCCGTTTTTCTGTTTCAAAGCCGTCACTTCCGCGTCTTCTACCCCTTCCACCATGAGGAGGGAGGAAAGGACTTTCTGCCTTGGCACGTGATTGCCCTGGACATGGTACATATCCTCCCGCCGCCCAAGGAAGTGAAGTTCTCCCTTTTCATCCAGCCGTCCCAGATCATAGCAGGTGTAGGGCATGGAAATGCCTTCGATGCCATAGGGCGTGTCCACTGTGATTTCTCCGTTTTCGATGAAAACCTTCACCTTGGGAAAGGGTTTCCCCACTGTATCCGGCGAAAGGAGGATGTCCTTTCCTTCGGTGTAGGAAATATAGGAGAGTTCCGAGGCGCCGTAGTAAAGAATCACTTTGGCCGCCGGAAACCGTTCTGTGAGCCGCCGGCACAGGGAGGACGTCATGAGCTGGGAGCCGGTGAGGATATGGGTAACACTGCCTGCCTCTCCTTTGACTTTGGACAGCGGCGAAAGTTTGGAGGGAATCATGTACACATGGGTGATTCCCTCTTTTCTGATTCGTTCCATCCATGTTTTAGGCATAAGACGGCTGGTGCCGTGAAGGGAGGCGCCTTCAGAGAGGAAATCCATCACCATGTTCAGGTTTCCCGTGAAAGCCAGGGAGCCGTGAAAAAAGAGGCGGGAATGGCCGTCCACCCTGAAAATTTCATCCTGCAGGGGAAAGAAATCGGTCCAGCTTTCATCCCGGCGGTAGAGGATTTTAGGAAGGCCGCTGCTGCCGGAAGTAAGCACGCCAAAGCCGCAGGAAACAGGCGCTTTTCTGTCCCATGCCCGGAAATACAGCTTTCCCTGCTTGAGAGAAAAGGCCGGTATATCCCTGTCGGAAAGGAAGAGCCCCACCGGCTGTTTTTCCAGCATAGCCCATAAATCCTCTTCCTTCAGATATTCATGGTACAGAACCGGCACGCCGCCGGCATAGGAAAGGGCCAGGAAATAAAGAAGCTGCCTTAAGGGCCCATGCAGGTACAGGGCGGTGAGTTTCCCTTTCACCTGCAAGGCAGACAATTTTTCTCCTTCCTCTTCCACAAATCGGAGGGCTTCGCCCCAGGTCATGGTCATCTCATCGCCCCGATAGAAGATGTCATCCTTCTTTTCCCTTCCCCATCGAAGAAGGTATTCATAGCATTTCATGCTTTCACCTCCAGCGGCAGGGAAAAGGAAATATGCTTGTCTTCCTTCCAGTCCCTTTCATCTATGTGACGAATCAGGATGGCCTCTCCCACGCCGCCGGCGGCAGGAATGGAAGCGGCCCCCAGGCGTCCGCCCTCCTTTTCCAGAATTTTCATGAGATGAATCATGATTTCCGCACCGCTGGCGCCATAGGGGTGCCCGTAGGCCAGAGCGCCGCCCCAGCGATTCAGGCGGTCCGCCACGTCTTTGTGTTTTTTCCTAAAGGCAGCACTGATGACCGCAAAGGCTTCGTTGTATTCAAAGGCATCCACATCACTGTAAAAAAGGCCTTTATCCCGGAGAAGGGATGAAACTGCCATGTCCGCCGAAAGCGGCGGCACCGCGGGATCGGCACCAATCATTTGGAATCCTTTGATTTCCGCCGACGGCAGGAGATGTCTTTCCCGGAGCCATCTTTCAGAGGCAAGGAGCACGAATGCAGCGCCGTCATTGATGGTACAGGTATTTGCGGCTGTGAGGATGCCGCCGGGAAAATCGGTGACCCGAGGCGCCCTTTCCAAGAGCTTTTCAGACATACGTTTCCTGATGGCCTCATCCCGGCTGCTGCCGAAAAGGGGAAGAATCACATCGGAAAGGAACCCTTCCTCTGCTGCCTTCTTCGCCCTTTCCTGACTTAAAAGGGCCGCTTCGTCCGCTTCCTTCCTTGTGATTCCCGCCGCTTTCGCTGCCCTTTCCGCTCCCAGCAGCATGGCATCATCGCCAAATTCTCCGGGCCTGAACTGGGCTGCCGTGAAGACCGGATTTCTAAGATGGCTTCTTTCATCATTGTCTGCATACCGCCGAACGGGCTGGAGAGACGCACTTTCTACGCCGCCTGCCAGCACGGCGTCCCACTCTCCTGCCATAATGGAAAGGGCTGCCATATGGATGGCCGCCAGGCCGGAAGCGCACTGGAGGTCAATGGTAAAGGCCGGCGTCCTTTCCGGAAGTCCCCCTTCCAGAAGAAGCAGCCGCCCCAGATTTCCGCCAGGCCCCACAGCATTACCGCAGATGAGGGCGTCCGGGCCGACAAGGCCATACCTTTCGCAAAGCGCCTTCGCCACAGCGCCTCCCAGTACCTCGGGCCTTACATTTTTAAAAATGCCGTTCCGTATACCGATATGGCTCCGAAGGCCGCCCACCAGAAATACCCGATTCATTCCATCACCGCCTCAAAACATAATACATTGGAAGACCCGTAACCCCTATTTCCCGCTTGTTTCAAATACACCGCATCACCTGCATACAGGGGATGGTGGAAATGGATGCGGAATTTTTCAAAATTTTTTCTCTTCATAAGGGCAGAGGCAATCTGAAAGCCGCTCACCACAGGACGGTGGGACTGATGGATTTCATTGTGATCCCCCAGGGCCAGGCTGAAGGAACGTACCTCCTCTTCAGAAAAAGTGTGCCACCAGGTTCCCCTATCCTCCCTTTTCTTCCCCACCGTTTTTCCGGAGAAAGGAAAAAGAAGGATTTCCATGCGCCCGGTCCCCTTCACCGCCCGAATCCTGATGATTTTTCTGCCGGACCAGGAAATTTCACAGGGTCCATTGGTTTCTCCCTCACCTTTGCTGTATCGGAGCTCTCCCATCACCATGCCCTGCCACTCGTCCTCCCAGGCCCTGCAGAGGGCTTTCATCAATTCTTCCATATTTTCTCCCTTATAAAAAAAGCGGAAGGTTTCCCTTCCGCCGTATATATTAAAATTCTCCGACCAGTCTTCTTCTGTACTTGCTCACCAGGAAAGAGGCCAGCAGGATTTTTGCAAAGTCTCCGGGCAGGAAGGGGAACATGCACATGACCATGGACGCCCAAATGCCGGTGCCTGTGAGGAACATGAACCATGCCAGCCCCATGATGTAGCACACCGCCGTGCCTGCAATAGTGGCAGCCAGCATATTCTTAAAGGAATAACCCAGCTTCTCCGATACCAGTCCCACCACGAAAGCCATAGGCGCAAAGCCGATGATAAATCCGCCGGAAGGCCCGGCAATGACGGAAAAACCGGCGCGCATCATGGAAAATACCGGCACCCCTGCCATGCCAAGGAGCAGATAAATCACGATGGCCAGAAGACCGTACCGTTTGCCAAGGAAACCACCTGCCATGAGCACCGCAAAGGTACCAAGGGTAATGGGCACCGGCTGGATAGGAATGGTAATCTGGGAGCACACCGCAGTAACTGCGGCAAATAAAGCACATAAAACCTGCATACGGATAGAATGATTCTGATTCATAATGACCTCCTGTTGATGGATTCATTATAAAATCATCCGGTTTGTTTGTCAACTGTCTACATTATACAGTTTACAAATGGTGACGATCAGGACCGTCTGTCGGCGGCGTGTTCAGAGGGTGCAGCGCCCTTTGGGCGCGAAGGGTTCTCAAGATTGACCGGCTTTTGCCGGATGGTTCTTAGGTTTGACGGCCCTTCAGGCCAAGGGTTGTGGTATCGCCATTGGAGCCGCTTCGCGGCAGGGTTCAGAAGGTTCAGAAGGTTCTGCCCGCTTCCAGCAGGCGGGTCCAAAGGGTGTGGTATCGCCCATGGAGCCACTGCGTGGCAGGGTTCATAGGGTTCAGAAGGTTCAAAGGTTTCAGAGGGTTATGGTATCGCCCTGCGGGCGATGAGTTTATATGCCGCCTGTCGGCAGCGAAAACCAAACAACCTCGCTTCGCTCGTGGAAATGCACCCCT
>OGXH01001331.1_pt1 | contig 18139 bp, 19 predicted proteins | sample 1576241 | NCBI WGS metagenome assembly OGXH01 (sample SAMEA3541529, study PRJEB24748) | human gut metagenome | biome: human gut; feature: human-associated habitat; material: faeces | place: China | collected 2012
ACCGCGCGGATATGCTCCACGTCTCCGGCCATGCCTGTCAGGAGGAGCTGAAGATCATCCACGCGCTCACAAAGCCGAAGTATTTTATCCCCGTACACGGCGAGCAGCGTATGCTGCAGATCCATAAGAACCTTGCCATGTCCATGGGCATGGACCGCAAGAACATCGCCATCTGCGAAAACGGCGACGCGGTGGAGATCACCGCCCGCACGATGAAGCTCGTGCCGGGCATGGCGCCCGCCGGCGAGATCTTCGTGGACGGCAGCGGTGTGGGCGACGTCGGCGCGGTCGTCCTGCGCGACCGCAAGCACCTTGCCGAGGACGGCATGGTGGTGGTCGTGCTGCCCATCTCCGCGCACGACGGCTATATGCTCGCCGAGCCTGAGATCATCACCCGTGGCTTCATCTACGTCAAGGAGTCCGAGGAGCTGATGAATGAGCTCAAGACCGTGGTCATGTCCGCCGCCGAGGGCGTGCTGGGCCGCCGCAGCCGCGATATCGGCGAGCTCAAGGGCGCGATCAAGTCGGGCGTGAGCAACTACCTGTTCAAAACGACCAAGCGCAGCCCGATGGTCATTCCCGTCATCACAAAGCTGTAAAGAGTCAAGCAAAAAGCAGAGCGTTCCGCGGAACGCTCTGCTTTTTTAAGGCGGCGGAATGGCTTGCGTTTTGCGTTCCGGCGTGATAGAATATTTTGCTGAAAAATAAAAGGAGGTTTTCCTTTATGAAATTAGGTATCGTCGGCCTGCCGAACGTCGGCAAGTCCACCCTGTTCAACGCCATCACCTCCACCAAGAACGCGGAGGCGGCCAACTATCCTTTCTGCACCATCGAGCCCAACAGCGGCATGGTGGCCGTGCCCGACGAGCGGCTGGACAAGCTCGCCGAGATGTACCACCCCAAGAAGAAGACCCCCGCGGTCATCGAATTCGTGGACATCGCGGGCCTTGTCAAGGGCGCCAGCCAGGGCGCGGGCTTGGGCAACAAGTTTCTGGAGAACATCCGCCGCACGGACGCCATCGTTCACGTCGTGCGCTGCTTCGATGACGAGAACATCATGCACGTCGTCGCCGACGCCAGCACGAACGTGCCCGTCGATCCCATCGGCGACATTGAAACGATCGACCTCGAACTCATCATGGCCGACCTGGAGATGGTGAACCGCCGCGTGGAAAAGGCCGCGAAGATGGGCAAGGGCGACAAGAAGTTCCTGCACGAGGCGGACGTATTCAAGGCACTCGCCGCGCACCTCGACGCCGGTAAGAGCGCGCGCACCTTTGAAGCTGACAGCAAGGAGGACGCCGAGCTGATCGCCACCGCCGACCTGCTCAGCCTCAAGCCCATCATCTACGCCGCGAACATGGACGAGGACGGCTTTGCCGACAAGGACTCCAACAAATATTATAAGCTCGTCGCCGATTTGGCGGCAAAGGAGGGCGCGGAGGTGTTGCCCATCTGCGCCAAGCTCGAGCAGGACATTGCTGAGCTGGACGGCGACGACCGCGCCATGTTCCTTGAGGAGCTGGGCATCGAAAAGTCCGGCCTTGACCGGCTCATTCAGTGTTCCTATACGCTGCTGGGACTGATCTCCTTCCTCACCTACGGCGAGGATGAGTGCCGCGCGTGGACCATCGTCAAGGGTACGAAGGCTCCGCAGGCCGCCGGCAAGATCCACTCCGACATCGAGCGCGGCTTCATCCGTGCCGAGACCATCAACTTCTCCGAGATGATCGCCTGCGGCTCCGTGGCCGCCGCCAAGGAGAAGGGGCTGCTGCGCAGCGAGGGCAAGGACTATGTGGTGAAGGACGGCGACATGATCTACTTCCGCTTCAATGTCTGAGCTCACAAAACGGGGAGATGCCATTCTCCCCGTTTCGGTTACCCTTCCTGTAAACCTATATAAAATTTCAGGTTGACAGAGACGCCGCGCTGTGCTACACTGGCCCCATCCTGTTGAGAAAAAGAAAGGCAGCCCCATGAAAACAAAAGACCTCATTTACTGCGCCCTGTTTGCCGCCCTGACCGCCATCGGCGCGTTCCTCCACTTCCAATTCATGCACGCGACCATCACGCTGCAGTGCTTCTTCACTGCCATGGCCGGACTGCTGCTCGGCGCGAGGCTCGGCGCGCTCTCGCAGGCGCTCTACGTCGGTCTCGGTCTGGTGGGTCTTCCCATCTTCGCTGCCGGCGGCGGCTTCAGCTATGTGTTCAATCCCACCTTTGGCTTTCTGCTCGGTCTGATCCCCGCCGCGTGGGTCATCGGCAGGCTCGCGGAGAAAAACCGCACGCCGCTGCGTCTCGCGCTTGCCTGTGCCGCCGGCTTCGCTGTGCTCTACGCCATCGGCCTGCCCTACATCGCGCTCATCGTAAACGTCTACAACGGCGGAGCCGTCAGCGCGGCGAAGCTCGCCACGGCCTATATGCTGCCCTATCTCCCCGGCGACTGCCTGAAGATCGTCGTCAGTGTGCTCCTTGCCCCGCGTATTCTCAGGGCAATGGCAAGAAATTCATAAAAATTTTACCGCAAAGTTGCAAATGCAACTTTGCAAAACTGCAAATACTATGCTACACTAAGCTCACAAAGGCAAGCAACCTAAAAATTCCAACAAAAATCAAATGGAGGATACGAATATGAAAAAGTGGGTCTGCAAGGTTTGCGGTTATATCTATGAAGGTCCCGAGGCGCCCGCGGAGTGCCCCGTGTGCCACGCCAAGAGCAATATGTTCGAGGAAGTCAAGGGCGAGATGAAGCTCGCCGCCGAGCATGAGTTCGGCGTCTATGCCAAGACCGTGAAGAACAACGACCAAATCAGCGAAGAGGACAAGAAGTATATCTTCGATCAGCTCATGGCCAACTTCAACGGCGAGTGCAGCGAGGTCGGTATGTACCTGTGCATGGCGCGCATCGCGCACCGCGAGGGCTATCCCGAGATCGGCCTGTACTGGGAGAAGGCCGCCTACGAGGAAGCCGAGCACGCCGCCAAGTTCGCGGAGCTCCTCGGCAGCGACCTCGAGAGCAACATGACCGATTCCACCAAGAAGAACCTCGCCTGGCGTGTGGACTGCGAGTTCGGCGCGACCAACGGCAAGTTCGAGCTGGCTGCCTGCGCGAAGAAGAACGGCCTTGACGCCATTCACGACACCGTCCATGAGATGGCTCGCGACGAGGCCCGCCACGGCAAGGCTCTGGAGGGTATGCTGAAGCGGTACTTCAACAAGTAATTTTCGCAAAAATCGAACCTTTTGAGAGGGAACAGGGAAGCCTGTTCCCTCTCTTTTTGCGTTCCGTGTGTCCAGCCTGTGTCCGCTGCCGGATATATCTGCCCGAAAACAAGAGAAAAGTGTCCCGTGCAAACTGTGTCCTATTTTACTGTTTTTCTGTCATGTTGACTAATTTGTAAAAACTTGTCCGCTTTGTACCCGTTTGCTCCATAGCTGTTTTTGCGGTGATTTCCCCGGCTTTCCAAGAAGTGTAGACGCTGTTCCAGTTCTCAGGAAAGACCAGTGCGGGACGCCCCAATTTCTTGCCATTTTGCTTTGCTGCTTCAATGCCCTCCGCTTGCCGCTTACGGATGGTTTCGCGCTCCTGCTCTGCAATCGTTCCCAACACTTCAATAAGAATGTTGTTTACCATCTCGAAAACCCACTCTTGCCCCTCTGGTAATTCCATCATGGTTGTTGGGAGGTCAATGACTTTCAGCCGAATACCGTTGTCTTTGAAGTATTGCAGTTCATTTTTAATATCGCATTTGTTCCGGCTTAAACGGTCAAGGGATTTCACAACAAGAGTATCACCCCGCCGCAGCATGGCATTTTTTAGGGCTGCGTAACCCGCTCGATTCAAGTCCTTGCCGCTCTCCTTATCGGTAATGATTTCCCGCTCCTGCGCTCCAAGAGCCTTAAATGCGGCAATTTGGCGGTCAAGGTTTTGCTCTTTGCTTGATACTCTGGCGTAATAGTAAGTACGGCTGTCCATGTTTGTGCCCCCTTTGTTTATCTGTTCGTATTCTATCGCAATCGTTCGTAAAAGTCAATGTTTTTGCGAATATATTTGCAAATATATTTTTATATTTTACGAACATCAAAGCAGCACATTTACAGGTGTTCATAAAGGTACACTCTTGCGAACAGCCTAAGTAAACCAAGAAGGAGTTGGACAAATCCAACTCCTTCTTTATGTCAGTTCGCTATTTACCATTTTCAATTATCTGATAAGCTTCCTGCTCTGCATCAATTCTGTACCGTCTTTTGTATAACTTCCAATATTTCTGTGGCCTTTCCCGGCTCTGTGTCCATGAAGAAATCTCCTTACGCATGATTTTCCGCCATATCTAGAGCAGTGATATTGTTTAACTAAACATACCAACCACCGCCGATAGGGAACGGGATTGTCGCCACGCCGTATTCCGGGTGATGCGGATTACCAAGCACCACTTGAATCATCATGTTGCCTCCTCCGTTTTTCTTTCCAGATTTAAGACCACCTCGCCATACCTGCACAGCAGGAGTACTCCGAGGATGAGCCGGAAGGCCCTGTCACTGACCAGCTCTGAAAAAGCAAGGTCTTCTATCACGATGTTGTCACCGCCAATGGAAATGGTCTTCGCCGCCTGATAAATGCTGTACAGCTCCGGGTGAATACCGGAGAGGCGAATGGCGGAGAAGTCGAAGCCGCTGCTGTCGAAATGCCAGAGGACTCTTTGCCAAAGCCCCTCATCGGCGGTAAGCAGAAACAGCGCAGCCGCGTTGCGCTCGGACATACCGTAGCAGCGGTTTTTCCAATGCGTCCATCGTTCTCTGTGGGCAGCACTGAGGAAGAAGCGAAAGGGCTGCCGGTTCAGCTCATCTCGCAGCCGTCTTTGCAGCGGGCGGAACAGCCTTCCGCCGCAGCACTCCCGCGCCAGAGCGTTCAGCTCCACCACGCCGGCCTCGATGCGCTCCTCCAGACAGACGCATTCATTCAGGTGGCAGGGGTGCCCGCTGTCATATCTCGTGCAGTCTTTGCAGCGCACATCGTCGGCACTGTAGCGAAAGCTGCTGCGGATGCGTCCGCTTCTGCGAGGCTGATGACGGGGTGGCGTCATCATCTGCACCTCTGCGGCGAACAGGGGTGTGAACTTCATAAAGTATCGCGTCAAATAATTCCTCTCCTTTCTGGAAATAAAAAAAAGCCGGAGTCTTATTGCTAAAACTCCGGCCCATGCCATACTGCTATTACATTGTCTGCCCCTGCGAAGCTCGTTCCAATGTTTCCTCCTGCTGACGGACGCGCTCATCCAGATCCGGCACGCACACCCTGATCTGCTGCTGGATTCCGCGGATCATTTCTTCCTGCGTATCCGCAAGCTCAAAGAAGTCCTCATCCACGGAATCGGCGCAGCAGCGGAATATCTCGGTCAGCTGCTCCGGGCTGAAAAGCTGTTCCGTTTGGATAAGTCCTGAGCGTGTGGCGAAGTCCTGCTTGGCGCCATCGTAGTTCTCCATGAAGTAGTGTCCGTGTACCACACCCGTGCGGTCATAGTCCCAATCCCATGTGACGAATTGAACGCCGTATTTGCTCGGAGAACCTGCCAGCACCGTGCCGCCAAAGTCAGCGAGGATACGGTAGTCGCCATCCAGCCCGCTGGCTTTGAGCCGCGGCGCGGTTTCCAGAATCGCCATGTATTCCGTAGTCATTTTGGCGGTGTCGATCACCGCCTGCAATGCGTCCTGTGCACCGGGGACGTCGACACACTCCTGCCGGTACAGCACGCTGCCCTTGCCGGAGATGCGGCAGAGACGCCCTTTTTCCCAGCAGACGGGCAGGTGGTGATCTTCAATCGGTTCTACCGTAAAACCGTTCTGCCGCAGCCGAATGGCGGTTTCTTCAAGGAAACGGAGCTGCGCGGTTCCGCTCTGATCGTTCATTGTGAAGTCCTCCTCGTAAGCAAAAAAATAGGCCGGAGCATCCTAAAAATGCTCCGGCTGGTTGACGGATTATGATATGCTCCCCATAGAGTAGACAAGCGGAGAGAAAATCCGCAAGAACTCAGATGGGGAGCATTTTTATGTCAATAAAAAGATTTGTGAGTTCGGAAATAAAGATTCTCGCGGTAAAGCATTGCCTTATCGGAACGGAAAGTCTCATCCAGTCAGCGGCAAGATTTGGCGTGAGCCGGAGCACACTGCAAAAATGACTGTTAAATTATGAAATGTTTGGCACGGAAGGTCTATGCCATCGGGCCGGAAACCATCACTACTCCAAGGAGATCAAGCGCGAGGCGGTCGAAACCTATTTGTCCGGGCGGATGAGTGAAGAGGAAATCTGTAAAAAATATCAGATTCGGTCGAGAACACAGCTTGAGAAGTGGATTTCGTTGTATAATGGCCAAAAAGAGTTCCGTCCCGCAGGCGGAGCCAGGAAGGGTACATGTATGGCCAGGATCAGCGGAGAAGAAAAAGAGAAGGCGGTGGAATTCTGCATCGCCCATGACAGGGACTACGCCCTGACAGCAGAGCGCTTCGGATTTACATACCAGCAGATCTATGGGTGGGTGCGGAAGTATCACGCGGCGGGTCTCAACAGTCTGCGAGAGGATCGGGAGTACTCCAGAGAACTTTCCGACTGGGTCATTGAGAATAAGCATCTCAAAGCGGTCAATCTTGAGCTGGAAATGGAGGCTGTGCTGCATCGGAAGCTTCAGCAGTACCGACACCAAGGCCGCAGTTCGCCGGATCTCAGCGGCGTGCGGCAGGCTGCCGCGTATCAGGCCATCAAAGAATTGCACGAGGAACACAGATGGCCTGTTTATAAGCTCTGTGCCGCGGCAGGCGTCAGCAGGGCCGGGTATTACAAATGGCTCAACCGCGCCGTGAGTCAAAAGCAAACGGAAGACGAGAAGCTGGCCGGGCTCATTACCGAGATTTATCAGGCCCAGCGCGGTATTCCCGGATACCGGCAGATGAAGATCATTTTGGAACGCCGCTATGGGCTGAAGTGCAACTTGAAACGGATCTACCGTCTTATGCGCGTGCTTGGACTGCGGTCTATATGCAGGAAGAAAAAGCGGCGGTATCAGAAGAAGACCCCGGTGGAATACGCCGCGGAGAATATTTTGAACAGGGACTTTTCTTCTGGGCGGCAAAACGAAAAATGGGTGAACTGCACCCCATTTGTTAGACAAGTATGGTAAAATACTTGGTTCTAAGAAATGGGGTGCGTTTCTGTCGTATGACAAGTTTATTCGATTTTGTGCGTAAGCGTAAAACCTACTCACATATCATCTGCCGCTTCATGCATATCGCATCTGATGGCATGTCAGTCGATGCAGAAGAAGGTATAAATAGGATAAATATGGTCAAACATCAGCTTTTTTGCGTGCTTGCAATCTCCGCACTCAATTGCCTCATAGATTTTCTCGTGTCCGATTTGGTTGCTATAAATTTTCTTTTCGATGCTAAACTTCTGGGCGTCACCTTGCTTGATCTGCGCATAAACCATTCTCAAAAATTTATACATTACTTCATTTTTGGATGCTTTAGCAATCAGTAGGTGAAAATCATAAGTTGCTTCAAGACAATTATCACAGCTTGACCACGTCTCTAAATCGGACATATTGTAGAGAAATCTTTGCATATCTTTCAAATCTTCCTCCGTATGCCGACGAGCAGCATAGTACGCCAGTTCTGGCTCCAATGATAATCTCACCTCAACGAGATCTTTAATATGGGCATTTTTTTGTAAAACCTCCCAAAATTCATACTGCACAAGATTTTCCCTTGCATTTGCGTTAATAAAGGTTCCTTTGGCAACCTTAGATTCCAAAATACCAAGCGATTCCAATGTTTTTAATCCTTCACGCACCACATTTCGGCTAACATGAAACGCCTCTGCCAGTTCCATTTCAGTAGGGATTTTCTGCATGGGGACAAGCTCCCCATTTTTAACCATATTTAAAATGTAACTTGAAACACTCTGTGCAAGTTTTGACCTCTCCAAAGGTTTAATTTCCATAATTAAACGCCTTCCATTTGTAGTATAAATATATAATACCACATATGCAGGATTTAAATCAATAGAAAAATTACAGGAGCGGCTTATGGCAAGCAACAAAGTGTCCCGACTGAATCTCCACCAACTCTGGAGCTTTTCTGCGGCACTGATCCGTTGCATGAGGACATCGCGGAGCAAAGCGGCACCCTTCGCCAACATTGATCGGGCTTGTCAGTTCGCCCTTCAAAACGATACGTCCCCTTTTTGCCCCAAGCTGTGGCACGGGAATTGCTGACAACAGGGCTTGTGTATATGGATGATATTGGCGAGAAAAAAGTTCCTTCGCAGGACTTTTCTCTACCAAAACTCCCAAGTACATTACACAGATATCATCTGAAATGTGACGAACAACAGATAAATCATGCGTGATGAAAATGTATGTCAGATCCAGCGAATTCTGTAGATCCTGCAGCAGGTTCAATATCTGGGCCTGTATAGAAACATCTAGCGCGGAAACAGGCTCGTCGCATACAATGAATTCCGGTTCGATTGCCAATGCTCGTGCAATGCCGATTCGCTGGCGTCGTCCGCCGTCAAGCTCATGCGGGTATGAATAATATACTCGCTCTGCAAGCCCAACTTGATCCATAAGTTCTTTGACGCGCTTTGCATACTCATCCTTTGACTTTGTTGTGTTATAAACTCTTAGAGGTTCACCGATAATCTCGCTAACCATCATTCGTGGATCTATTGAGGAAAAAGGATCTTGAAAAATCATTTGCATACTTTTTCGCTGCTGTTTTAGCTCAACTTTGTCGAGGTGAGTAATATCCTTTCCTTTATAAAAAACCTGTCCGCCAGTAGCTTCTAATAGATTCAGAATCACTCTTCCAAGAGTTGACTTACCACAACCAGATTCACCGACTACACCTAATGTCTTGCCTTTTTCTATTGCAAATGACACTCCGTCAACCGCATGGAGAAGCCCCTTTGGAGTCGAAAAGTACTTTTTTAAATCTCTTACTTCAAGAAGACTGCTCATTCATTCACCTCATCTCAAACTCGGTGGCAACGCACCACATGTCCTTCCGACACCTCATGCGGCATAGGATTTTCCTCCTTGCACCGATCTGTGCAGTAGGGACATCGCGGATTGAATTTGCACCCTTTTGGCAAGTCAGCAGGATTGGAAACCGCCCCACTAATCACTTTTAGGCGATCAACATCCTTTTCCAAATCCGGAATTGAATCAAATAGACCTACTGTATATGGGTGTTGGCGATTATTAAAAACATCTTCAACGCTTCCTTGCTCAACGATTTCGCCAGCATACATGATTGCAACATCGTCACAAGTTTCGGCAACAATGCCCAAATCGTGTGTGATAAGGATCATCGCCGTACCCAACTGTTTTTTTAGGTCGTTCATCATTTCAAGGACTTGCGCCTGGATCGTAACATCCAGTGCCGTCGTCGGCTCATCCGCAATCAGCAAATGCGGATTGCAGGCCAACGCAATTGCAATGACGACTCGCTGTTTCATTCCTCCGGAAAATTGATGTGGGTACTCATGATAGCGAGCCCCTGGAATGCCTACCATCTCCAGCATTTGGACAGCTTTAATTACAGCTTCCGCTCTCGATATTTTGCTATGCAACCGGATAACCTCCATGATTTGCTCTCCTACGGAGAGAACAGGATTTAATGCCGTCATCGGATCCTGAAAAATCATGGAAATTTCATTTCCACGAATACGCCGCATATCCTTCTCGGACTTCCTCAGCAGATCCTCACCATTGTAGAAAATCTCCCCACGGAGAATTTTTCCAGGAGGGTTTGGAATTAACCTCATAATTGATAGAGCGGTTGTCGTCTTACCTGCCCCCGTCTCTCCAACAAGCCCAACCGTTTTCCCCCGTTCAATACTAAAGTTTATTCCATTAATAGCCTCAACTGTCTCGAAATCCGTATCATAACAAACTGCAAGATCTTTTATTTCAAGAATTACTTCATTCATCCTTTCTCCCCCCTATCAGTTCTTCAAATGCGGATCCATCGCATCTCGGAGCCCGTCTCCCAATGTGTTGAGAGCATATACCACTATCATTAGTGCCAGCCCCGGAATCAGGCACATATACCACTGGTCCCGTATAAAAGTTCTCCCATAAGATAGCATAGCCCCCCATTCAGGCGACGGCGGTTGAATACCGAGGCCCATAAAGCTCAAACAGGAAGCAGAAAGTACCGCATTTGCCGCTCCAATGGTTGCCTGCACAACCATCGGAGAAACAGAATTGGGTAAAATGTGCCGCCAAACGATGTGAAAATTCCCCGAACCTATGCAATGCGCTGCCTCGATATACTCGCACTCTTTTACCGTCAGGACGGAGGCGCGTGCAATACGGGCATATCCCGGAATAGCTGACAGCGCAACAGCCAAAACCATATTAGTCAATCCCGACCCAAGCGCTGCGCCAATCGCGATGGCCAAAAGCAGATACGGAATACCTCCAATAATATCCATAGTACGCATAATCCAGTTCTCTGTTTTTTTATAAAACCCTGCGATGATACCAAGCGTACACCCAATTGCAGCTGAAACCGTTACCGCCGATGCACCAACAAGTAGTGTGATTCTTGATCCATAGATCATTCGGCTAAGGATATCACGGCCAAAGTTATCTGTCCCAAAAGGATATTTCCAGCAAGGAAACGAAAGAGCATCTGCAGCATTTTGATCATCGTAGCCATGAGGGGCAATAACAGGAGCAAAGATCGCAATCAAAACTACCATCGCAAGTATAAAAAGTCCCACCATGGCCAATCTGTTTTTTTTCAAGCGATGCCACACCTCTCGGCCCATGCTGCTCTTGTAATTTGCTTTTCTGCTTTTCTTTGCTTTATTCCTGCCCATTGTTCGTGACCGTTCCTTTCTTTCTCTTGTACGTTGCCTTAATACGTGGGTCAACGAAACCGTAAATGATGTCAATAACCAGCATAATGACTATTGTCATCATACTAATAATAATGATTGTGCCAATTACCGCAGGATAATCTCTGTAATTAATGCTGTCAATTATATATTTGCCGAGCCCAGGAAGCGCAAATACCGTCTCCACTAATACAGAACCACCAATTAGCATACTTGTCTGATTGCCAATAGCCGTAATAATCGGAATCAGCGCATTACGAAGAGCATGTTTCATTACTACTACAAATTCTGATTGGCCCTTTGCACGGGCTGTATTTATATAATCTTGACGAATTACCTCAAGCATACTTGATCTTGTCATTCTCATAAGAATGCTTGCCGCTTGAAGACCTAAAGTAACGCAGGGCAAAACATAATACTTTACTCCATAACTCCCCGATGGCGGAAACCAACCAAGATTAACCGAAAAAACGACAACCATCATCAGCGCCAGCCAAAACGAAGGAACAGAAATTCCAAAGAGGGCAATAACTGTTGTAATATTATCGATCCACGAATACTGTTTCACAGCCGAAATAATACCAGCCGCAATACCTAAAACAGAACCGATTCCCATGCTGATAAAGGTCAGTTTCAGGGTTACTGGAAGTCGGCTGAGCACTTCGTCAATTACAGGAATCTTTGTTCGATAGGAAATTCCGAAATCAAAGTGCAGAAAAACGTCTTTAATATAATCTAACAGTCTAACCAAATACGGTCGATTCAGTCCTAATTCAGCCTTTGCTTGCGCAATTGCCTCAGGTGTGGCGTCATTGCCAAGCAGCGCAGTCGTCGGATCCCCAGGAGCCGCATTAATCAGCACATAAACAATAATTGTTACACCCAGCAAAACAGGAATGGCATATAAGATTCTTTTCAAGATATATCGATACAAAAAACACGCCTCGCTTTCTAAATATTGCCGAAAAGGCGCGGATGCTATCACATCTTATTCAAGATCCGCGCCTTCTTAGCGTTTTTCTATTTATTCAACTAGGCAATTACTCAAAATACACATTTTTCAAGAGCGGGCATTCATAGGAAATATCATTTTCAAAGCCCTTAACATTACTCCTGGAGGCAGAAATAATTTCCTTAACCAGTAGGGGAATATAGATGCAGTCATCATGGATCATCTGCTGCGCCTTATGATAAAGTTCCTTGCGTGCATCGTCATCAAGCGTCTTAACAGCTTGATCGATGATCTCATCGTACTCCTTATTTTCCCAGTGGCAGAAGTTATTACCGCTGGGATGACTGGATGTAAACCATCTAAATGCCTTATCTCCCTCTCCTGTCGTGCAGGTCAGCCCATTGATGTGCATATCATGAAGATTGTCAGGAAACATTGCCTGATACGCAACAGGCTCCATCGAGATAATTTCAAGGTTAATGCCCACCTGCGCCAGCTGATTTGCAATATTCTCGGTAAGAGCAGAGCGCTCTGCGCCAGTGTCTGTATGAATCGTTGCAGAAAACCCGTTCGGATAACCAGCCTCAGCAAGCAATTCTTTGGCCTTTCCCGGATCATACTCATACGGCTTGACATCTTCCGCAAAGTCACGAACTTCAGGGCTACAATAACCCGTTGCAACAATTCCCGTACCGTTATATGCAACCCTCATTGCCGTTTCTCTGTCAATAGCATAGGCAATAGCCTTGCGAACACGAACATCATCAAACGGCTTATGCGATGTATTGATAAGCAAGAGCTGCGGGCACAGAGAAGCATCTCTATAAATAGTAGTATCAGGATTGTTTTCTAGCCGAGTAATATCCGTTGCAGCAACCTCGTAGATAATATCAACGCCGCCAGTTTCAAGCTCCATAGTTCGGCTGGATGCCTCAGGAATAATGCGCATAATAAGATTTTTAATATGAGCAGGCTCTCCCCAGTAATCCTCGAATGCCTCAAATTCAATACGATCTCCAGAAACATATTTTTTGAGCTTATATGCGCCGGTACCAATTGCGCATTTTGAGAAGTCGCCACCTGCATCATTATAGGCGTTCTCACTATAAATCGCAGTTAATGGCCAATTTAGGTAATCCAGCATAGGTACATATACCTCGTCTGTGATAAGCTTTAGAGTATAATCATTGACCGCAAAGGACTTTTCAAAGTTAATAGACGAGACAGCTGGTGAAGAGCTCCCCTTGGTAGATGCGCGTCGGAGAGAAAACAGCACATCGCTTGCTTTCATCTCTTCTCCGTTGTGGAATTTAACACCTTTACGCAGATGTACCACGACTGTGCAGTCATCCTCATACTCCCAACTCTCAGCAAGGAGCGGCTGAAGGGTTCCATCATCGCCTCTAGAAAACAGTGTTTCATATATCTGCTTATTAACCGCCTGCACCATCTGCAGATTGGTCTCATTCGGATCCAGCAAGCCCGGATCTCGAGATGTTCCTACAATCAGGATATCGCGGCCAAAAGATGCATTTTCCTTATTCTTCTCCCCATTTCCGCAGGCAGTCAGGGAAAAAGCAATAGTCAAGGCAAGAATTGCAGATACAATCCTATTTTTCATTTTTCTTTTTCCTTTCACTCTGTTTAGCTTTTTATGTACAAAGATTTTTCTAAACGGTACAAATACGTCTCACAAGCATTGGAAGTCTAATATCTTACCGATTTTTTCAGAAACGGCAGTATCATAAACCTCCTTTGCAATAATCACATCCTCTACACTCATACCTACTGCGCTTGCTAAAATTCTCTGCTGATCATTTTTGCGCCCTGGCACTTCCCCAACTGTTACTTTGCCTATTTCCCCCGTAATAAGTTCCTCTGTTAAATCCTCCCAAGTGTCTCCATACATTTTTGCACTATGTCTTCCACCGTCATTATATCGGTCAAGTGCGCATTCAGCAAAATCCACATACCACATATCAAACAAGCTAACTGCGCGGCGCGTCAGTAATTCACAAACACAAATTACCGTGCTTCCCGGCTTAATGACATCCACATTATTAAGCAGGGGACGAGGGGCAGAAGTTGCATAAATAACCACATCGGTCTGCATCAACGCTTGTCGGTGATCCGAACACATAGAAAAACGATGTTTAGGGAATTCTTCGCTAGCCAATTTTATAAATCTTTTGCAGCGGCTTTCATCTAAATCGCATACTATCACATCTTGAATACCACTCAGCGTTGACAATGTCATCTGCATGCTCGTGTATCCTTGCATACCCGCCCCAACGACAGCAAGTGAATTTGAATCTTTACGGGCAAAGTATTTCGCATTGATTCCAGATACTGCGCCTGTACGCAAATCTGTTATCTGTGTTCCATCCATGATGCATACAGGCAGTCCTGTTTCAGAATCATAGAGAATAATTGTGCCAAGCGTTGTTGGTAATCCATACTTTTGAGGATTATTGTTATAGACTGATACAATTTTTACACCGGCAATATCCCCTAGTTGCATATACGATGGCATGGAGTTAATATGCCCATCGTGATATGGGTGTATTGACATACTCAGTTTAATTGGGTTTATTGTTGAGCCTCTTGCATATTCTTGAAGGGCCACTTCCGTTAACTTCAACGCTTCTGCCGGTGATATAATTTTTTTTACTTCATTTTTGTTCAAAAAAAGTATCTTTCCGGTATTCAATGCAACACCTCTCTCTCTTAATGCATAACACCTGCATATTATCTTGGTAAATGGCTGCCAGCCCCAGCCTAAGCTCTTCGCTCAAGCAATGAACCTTTTGAAGTTCACATTTGTATATTAAACCATTGGTTTTTAATTTGTCAACACTTTTCATTCTATTGTAGTACATAAAAATATTCCATGATATTTGTCGATCTTGGCAATTGAATATTTCATTCTATTGTGCTACATTTAATCCAAGCTGCCAGCTACTTTAAGAAAAGGATACTTTGCTATGGAAGAAATCGTAAAGCTTATATCAGAGGCCACCATCAAAGAGCATCTCACCATGAAGCGCACCATTGAAATCTGCGAAAAGCTCTATGCTGCATACGGTCAGGGGAAAGTTATTATGCCTCCCAAACTTGGTATGCCTTTAGGTGCACATGGTCAATGGCCTGGTCAGGATGCGAATTTGACCGCCCTTCCCTGTTTTATTCAATATGCCGCAGATGATGAAATTCTCGGTATGAAGTGGATTTGGGCGTTTTATAACAACAAGCGCGACTATGGAATCCCTTGGATCGGCGCATTTATTATCCTGAACCACCCCCGTTGCGGAAAAGCCCTTGCTATCTTTGAGGGTGCATATATTACCGATATGCGGACTGGTGCCGCAACCGCTGCCGTTGCTAAAAAACTAATGAACTCCAATCCACAGAAAACCATCAGCATTTTTGGTGCCGGTATGCAAGGCCGTATGCATGCTCGGGCCATGAAAGAAGTTTCCGAGATCAAGGAACTAAAAATCTACGACGCATTCCCCGCCGCAGCGGAAAAATTTGCGGAAGATATGCGTAAGGAACTCGGTCTGAATATTTCGGTTGCTTCAACCAGGGAAGACGCCTGTATCGATAGTGATATTATTATTACTTGTTCCGTTGCTAATGAGCCTCTTGTTGACAAATGTTGGCTCAAAGCGGGCTGTACTGTGATTTCGGTGGGTTCCTATCTTGAATTAGCTGATAATGTGGTGCTGGAAGCTGACAAATTATATGTTGACAGCTGGGCTCAGTTGTGCAAGCCTGGAAAAGGTGATATTGGGCCTCGCGTAGAGGCAGGTACACTTACATATGAAATGCTTACTGGTGAAGTCCCTGATTTGATGGCGGGTAATGTTTACGGTCGTGAAAACGACGATGAAATCATTTGCTCATGCAGTATCGGCATGGGGCTTTTAGATGTTGGAGTCGCTGGTGAACTTTACAAGAACGATTTCAAAGAATATCATGAACACACAATGGAGTTCCGTTAAGCTCTAAGGATACGATTTTCCCCTAAACCTGCTAAAATAGTCTTGCTGTCCTCCCTTTTCTTGATAGAGGCGAAATGAACGCCGATTGTTCTTGACTCTTCATTTTGTCTCTGTAAGATACTTCCTTGGAGTATAGTCAGCGCACTAATTCAATATGTATTATTGTAGAAAGATTGTAGAAAGGATTACCATGCAACTGAATAAAGCTGACAGAATGAAGCTTGCAAAACCTTCTTTTATTCGCGAGTCACTAAAGCTAGCGGCAGATTCCTCCCTAATCTGTTTTGCTGGCGGCAACCCAGACCCCGCCTATTTTCCATGGAAAGAAATTTCTGCCGCCGCCGACATAGCAATTCAAGATAGCTGGCGCGTCGTCCTGCAATATAGTGTTACAGAAGGAAATGTTAAATTGCGTTCACAGCTTCAGCGAATGATGCACGACATCGGTATTGAAACACCAATCAGTCAGCTCATTATCACAAATGGTTCCCAGCAGGGGTTGGATCTTATCTCCAAGGTGTTCATAAATAAGGGTGATAAAGTGATCGTAGAAAGTCCGACCTATATGGGTGCCATTAATGCAATGAAATATTATGAGCCAGAATTCATCGAAGTTGAAACCGACGAAAACGGTATGCGAATGGATAGTTTGTCCAAGGCTTTGGAAGTCAACTCCAATGTCAAGTTTATCTATACTATACCAGACTTTCAAAATCCGACTGGCAATGTGCTCGCTGAAGATCGCCGAATCAAAATGATAGAGCTTGCAGAGAAGCACAATGTCATGATTGTAGAAGATAATCCTTATTTTTATCTTCGTTATGATGGACGACCCATTCCTCCAATTAAGCATTATGATACCTCAAATCGCGTAATATATCTTGGATCTTCATCAAAAATTCTTTGTCCCGCTCTCCGTATTGGATGGGTCATTGCCGATATGGATGTCATCAATAGTGTCGTTTATCTCAAGCAAGCGTCGGATCTTCAAAACAGCGAATTAACGCAAAGTATCGCAGCCAACTATTTATTGTCTAACGATATCATGGCTCATATCGAGACGATGAATCGACTGTACAAAAAAAAGAAGGATCTTATGTTGCAAAAAATACGAGAAACATTTCCTCCCGAAATCAAGTATACCACACCGCAGGGCGGTCTGTTTCTATGGTTAACATTCCCGGATGGCATTGATGCTTTGGATCTTTTCAATCAAATGAAAGACACAATTAAAGTCATTTTCGTTCCTGGAAACACTTTCTATCCATATGGTGGCCATCCTAACACTGCTCGTATAAGCTTTGCGACGGTAAGCGAAGAGGAAATTGAAACTGGAATCACTCGCATGGGAGCAATGTTGACTGACTTATTACATAAGTAGTCTATGTGTAAAACACAATGAGCTATTCAACATTATTGTTCGATTTCTTTCTGTTTTTTGCATGTTTTTTAAAGAAATCGCCCCTTACAGTGGAATACTCACCAGCATATTTATGTGGTCTACGCACGCTTTCGCCTCCAGTAAAGGGTTGTGCGGCAAATGCAACTGCAGTAAATCCGTAAGCAATCCAAAAAGACGGAGTTTTAGCCGTAGGAGCAGCAAAGACAACTGCGTTTACTAAAGCAAACAAAATAGCAAGAATGGCGGTTCACTTTGCGCTGCTCTTATTCATCACCAAATCTCCCTCTTTGCACCGCACTTTGGGCAGAATTTCCCTAGTTTCAAAACTTAAAACTACATTTCATACAAGTATTAGGAGGTACTCCTGCAAACGCGTCTGAAACAGCATTTCCAACTAATTTTGACAAAATTTGCTACAATTTAGTTTGCAATGAATTCTACAAACCAACGATAGAAAAGCAAACTTTTTGCTGTATCTTGACACATCTCGGCACTCGCTTTATACTGATAATAGGCTAAAGCCTAATCTCGCAGCTTTCCGGTGAGGTCCACACCGTAAGTGTGGCCTCAGGCATTCATGGACCCCGTAGGGCATTATGACCACCCTGTACGCAGGAAGTTCCATGAAGGTCGACAGTTTTTGGCGCTGTACCGGCAGCGCGGGTGTGTACCCTTCCGTCGAAAGCGGAAAGGACACAAATGAACGACAACGTCGTTATCGTCTACAATGGTGAGCAAGTATCGGTGCCAAAGGAGGTCGCAGACTTCCTTGAGCAGGATCGAAAACGGGAACAGGCGCAGGAGAAGCAGGACGCAAGGCACCTGAGTAAAAGTGAGTTTGAAACGGTGCTGTCCGGTTTGGAGTGCGTCAAGCGTCC
>OGXH01001333.1_pt1 | contig 18130 bp, 20 predicted proteins | sample 1576241 | NCBI WGS metagenome assembly OGXH01 (sample SAMEA3541529, study PRJEB24748) | human gut metagenome | biome: human gut; feature: human-associated habitat; material: faeces | place: China | collected 2012
TGATGTAGGACATAAAAATAGAATAATGGATGTCTATAATGATAATCTTCATAATACATTGGAAAATATTTTTGAAACTGCTGATATTCATTCGGGAATAGATCTAAAATTTAATGAGTTAGGAGATTTGGTTTTAAGATGCTATGGGAATATGTATCATTATGTTCCTGATAATGTGACATTAGAAACAATTACAGATTATCATATTGTCCCTGTTGATAATAACAATGAAAAAATCAATCTTTATGAAGAAATTTTTGGTAATGATGAACAGGAACTTCAACAATCACAAAAAGAAAATGATTATGAATTAGAACAATGAGCCAACTTGGCTCTTTTAAATTAGAGGATAAATCATGAATACAATTCAAATGAATTTATTTGATCATTTCTATGAAGATGATTCTTTTACTGTTAAAGATGCTACCGAAGTTATCAACAATGTTAAGAATATGCAAGTAAATAATGAATCTGTGAGAGCAAGAATCTATGAAGGTGTTGAAAGAGGAATATTTACAAAAATTAGTCGAGGTGTCTATCAAGTTAAATCTCAAATACAAGGAAAAGAAACCAAATGTTTATTAATAAATGGTGATGGTAGAGATTTAAGTGCTATTCCTGATAAAAGCATTGATGGTATTGTTACTGATCATCCCTATTTGCTTACAAAATCTTTAAAAGGTGGAAATAGAAACTTTGCTGAATATGAACTCTTCAGATATGAAAAAAATGACTTTGTAGAGAAACAGAGAGTATTGAAAGATAGAGCTTTTCTTGTTGAATTTTTACCTGAAGAAAATGAAGACAACATGGAGTATCTTTATAACATCAAAAAAATGGCAAAAGATGCTGGATTTAAATATTATTCTAAAGTCCAATGGACAAAAGGAGCTTTTGTAAGCAATACAGGAAGAAAATCAAGCAACTGTGAAGATGTCATGATTTTTTCAAATGGAAAACCTAGAGAATTAAGGCTTAATCAAAAAAAGAATTTACAAATTGCAAAAAGTCACGGTATTGACGTAAAGGGAAAAAATTCTTATGAGATACGTGATATTTTAGAAGAAAATGACTTACCTATCCACTATATGTCTGGAACATCTAAAATGCTTCCTACCGCATTTGACTATCAACCAGCAAAAGCAAAAGAAAAAATACACTCTGCCGAAAAACCAGTTGAACTTTTAGAAGATATTATTCATTGCATTTCAAAGCCTTATGAATTGCTTTTAGACCAATTTGGCGGTTCAGGGAATTTTGCTATTGCTTCACTCAATACAAATCGTAATGTAATTGTTATAGAAAAAGATGAAGAAACCTATGATAAGATGAAAGAAAACATTTTAAATAATAGTAATGATACAGTTCAAGAAGATGAAGAAAATACTATTGAAATAGAATTATGATAAAGAGACAACATGGCTCTTTTAACTTTAATCAATAAAAAAGAAAAGAGGAAATAATTATGTATGTATGTTTTAAACAAGATTTAATAAGAAATGTAAGCTATGTCGGAAATACTGACACAATGACTATCGGTTATGTTGAGGGAATCATTAATATCTCTGATACAGTTGATGAAGAACTTGTTAAGGAACTTGATGAAGATATGACTGAAAAATTAATGAAAGAAGGTCTATGTGATGTTGAAGAATAGTAAGAAAAAATGGACACCTACTCCAGAACAACTTGAAAAGTATAAGAAACAGGTTGAAGAAACTAAAGAACTATCAAAAACAGCCATAAGAGATATTTTTGATAATTATAGAACCGACCAAGACAAGATGATAGAATACTTTCTATTTTCATCACGATTCTATAACTATTCACCAAGAAACACCGCTATGATTTTTCAACAAAACCCTCATGCTACATTTGTGCAATCAAGTGCATCATGGGTCAAAATGGGTGCCTATCCGAAAAAAGGAACACACGGAGCAAGTATTCTTGTTCCACAAACAAAAAAGTTTATTATCGCTGATAAAGATACTGTTATAAAGTATCAAAAGCTTACTGATAATTATAGAGACACTATTTTGAGTACTAACGCACAATATGTTGCTGTTGCCCTATCAGAAGCATGTGCTGAAATTAAAGAAAAAGCTAAGACTGGTGAGTATGATATAAAAGAAAAACTTGTATTTGGAAAAGGAACTGTCTTTGATATATCGCAAACGACCTATCCTAAAGAAAAATATCCAGAAATTTTCTCTGTTGGCATAGCGAATGAAAAAGCAAACTTTATGTGCAAAGCAATAGCAAATTACATTAATGAAAAAACCCCCTATTCTATAGAAGATGTAGAATTGGATTCAATATCGTTAGGTGGATTCTTTTCACCTTCATCAAATGCAATTTGTATCAATACCATTTGTGAAGATACTAGAAAAATCTATGTTATGCTGCATGAACTAGGACACGCATTTTATCACAATCTAGAAGCTCAAAAAAGTGAGAAAGAAGATGTACAAAATACAAATATCCTCTTTACAACGGAGAGAAAAGAAATTGAAGCGGATATATTTGCTACAATGTCATTAGGAATGTATGGCTTTGAGTTAGATGACCAATTAAAGTCACATCTAAAAGGTAATTATAACTCATATATCAAACAACTTGAAAACGTTGGTAAATCTCATGAAGAAATATCATTGGATATTGAAAATCTTTCAACCAATGTCATGATGAAATTTAACAGCCACGCTAAAGAAATGAATCAATACATTGAAGAATATACTCTACAACAAGAACAAGAAACTTCTTTAGAAGAAGATGAAATTGTTGAAGAAACAGATGAAATTGAAATGAGTTTTTAAAAGAGCCAACTTGGCTCTTTTAAATCTATCAGGAAAGGAAAAAATAAAATGAATGGATTGTTAAGTAAAAAAATAAATGAGTTAGTATCTACCTTGAAAGGATCTAATATCAATGAAAATGTTGCTCTTGCACGTATCAAAGAGCTTTTCCCCAGCGAAGAATTCAAACATGAATTCATAGAAAACTCTACAGATTTTTATATTGAAGATAAAGAAACGATTCGTCTTTCTTCGGATAATGAAACTAAAATTGTTATTAGTTATCCTGAAGGTGACCGCTTGGGAAACAGCCTAGCGAATTCTGATACTGATATATGGATTGAATACTTAGATAATGACCGTATAGAAAAGATACCTTTGTTTGAATATAAACAAGTTAATGAACAAGGAATCAATATGATCAATGAAAGAATGGAAGATCTGTTGAAAGAAAATAAACCAACCAAAAAGTATGTGTTATCTTATATAAAAGAATATTTAGACAAATTTCCTCCTAAATTACCAAACGATTTACTTGAAAGAACAGATGATACAATTTTGTTAGATGAAGATGTAAGAACAGCAGTAATAAATGCTATGAAAGAAATTGCCGAATATGATGCTGGTGAAGCCTATGATCAATATATGTATGGATCAAATGGTGGTATGGATGTTGAAAATTGGGAAATGCAAACCTGTGAACAATTTAGATTGACTCATTTACCTAAAAATGTTGAAAGACTATATAAAAATGAAATTAAGGATACCTATTTACTGTACCCTGAAGCAGAAAAAAATTTACGTGAACTATTTGCTGAATATTCAGTTGAATTAGATAATGCAGATATGCTAAAAAATAACAAGGAACTTATCGCTTCTTATTTCAATGACATGTATAAGATAACAAAATCCCAAGAAATATTCATATCTAAATATAATGACTATTATCAAAATTCACATGTTCAAAATGAAAAAATTGATTACAAACGATTAAATTTTGATAGAGAAGATTTTAGAGAGTATTTAAAAAGCTATTGTATTTTAAAGCCTGTAAATCTAGAGGATATTGATACAGATATAGCACATTATAAATTTTTATTAAACCATAATAAGGATGTAATGAAATTATCAGAAAATAATATTTCTCCAAAAGATTTAGCATACAAAAGTAATGATGAAATAAACAACACACTTAATGAACTTGATGAACAAATAAATGTTAATAAAACTAAACTTAAAGATCTTCTAAATCAAGAAACACATTTCTTCCAGTTTATAAAAAAACATAAACTAGAAAATGAAAAACTAGATGTCATGAATGAAATAGCTCATAAAAAAAACATCAGAACTTATTTAAATTCACTGTTAGAAAATGAAGATGCTAAATTAAAAATCAATAGTTTAAAATCATTAAAAGAACTCGGTGAAATATATAATGAGCAGGTATCTCAATTAGATATTGTATATGATGAAATTGATAAAAATAACATTATTCAAACTCTCTCATTCTTTGAAGAACTGCCTTTTAAATTGATGAAAAACCCCTCTAGTATTCAATCAATTTTAGATGACAAATTAGATGAAATTAATGAAATAAATAAACGTTATCATGAAATTCATAGAGATATTGAACGTTGTGAAGAAATTAAAAAACAAGCTATGTATGAAGTATTTGAAAAAGTTACAAATGAAGAAGAAAATAATCAATATGAAGAACAAGAAGATGAATATGTACTAGAAATATAACAAAGAGCCAACTTGGCTCTTTCTAAATTATAAGAAGGAAAAGCTATGAAAATAAATTATACAACTGCATCAACTAGCACTTTTGAACCTTTGTATGTTGCTAAAATATCATATAGCTCAAATGAAAAAGAATTATCGGTCAATCTTATGAATAAATTGATACAAAAAAATTTTGTAATCGTTGATTTAAATGATTGTCTTGTAGGATATATAGAAAATTACAATGAATATTTAGAATTGGCAATCAATGTATGCAAAATAGCAAGAGCTGATAAAGAAAATAATCAATTAGGTTCCCCTATTTTTACACCAATAAGAAGAAATACATCAAAATTTATTCTTGAAAAAAATTTGCAGGATCTAATAGATTTTATTAAAAATAATAGTACAAATAAAAAAGTAAATGACTATATTTTTAATAATTTTATTTTGAATGGACATTATGATGTTGATTATAACAAAAGCAGTATTAAAATATGGCTTTCTTCTAGAAATTCCAATACGCTTAACTTTATTTACAAATACGATTCAGATATATCAAAGGACCATTGTAAATTAGATATTGAACTTTCTCCTAGCTTACGAAGAAATATCTATCCGCATGAATTAAATTTATATACCAATGGAAAAGTAGGAAATAGTCATATTTTAAATTATAAAGCTATAATCACCGCACCTCACGAAATCAATGAATATGACCTAACTTATTCTTTTGAAAATGATACATCATTATCTCTTAAAGATTTATATAACTGTTCAATTCAACTATTTGAAAATAAAAAGTTTCTAAATAAATTAACAAACAAATGTATTGAATTGGCAAAACAAAGAAGCCATGATGCCTATACCAATTTAAAACTAGAAAGACTTGGATGTGCAATAGAACACTCTGTTAGTGAATGGGAATGCAATCACGCAGAGCAGTATAAATATATTATTTATAAAGAACTTCCAAACAATATACGTTTTAAATATTTAAAACATTTTCAATCACAATTAGACAACATTCTTGACTGGAATAAAGAAATTGAATTTTCATCTGATACTTACAATAAAAAGATGTAGAAAAATCAAGAAATCAAATTTTAAAAGAGCCAGTTTGGCTCTTTTTGTGAAAACTAAATATTTTGACTTTATAGAAAGAAAGGATGATATGGATGAACTATAAAGGAAGCAAAGAACTATGTCTTGCACTAAAAAAGAATATTTATAAACTCAATAATCATCAACGGATGCAAATACTTTTATCTGTTATATCAGAAATTCCTGATTCACTCTCTTTAATTGGGCAAATGGGATTAATTGATCCTGACAGAGTTAGAGTACTTCTAGCAAAAGGAGCAACTGGATATACGATCTGTCAAGCATTACTTAATATGATAGAAGTAAAAGCACCTGACAGTAACGAACTCTCATTAAAAGTTTACGGATATGTCAAACCTATTACCCCTGCTGAACTCAACAATTTCATTGATCTTGCGGTTGGAAGAATTCAGCAACAAGAACTTGAAGGATATGATTTAGAAGAACATCATCAAGAATACGAACTATCTCTTGATGAAATTGAAACATCAATGGGGTTATAATCATGAATAATTTAGTTAATACTATTGAAATCTATTCAGATTTAATGACTTCTAATAATCATGAAAAGGAAAATTTAAAAGAATATCTTATTGAAAATATAAAAGATAAATCATTCAGGAATGAATTCGTAAATGAAATCAATGATTTTATTTCTTCGCCCTACTTTTCTTTTCTTGAATCAAATTATAAATCTACAATAAACGAATTGATTAAAAATATTAATGAACAATTCAAAGAAAAACATATATTAAATAAGAATTTAAAAGGTATAGTATATGAAAGTGCAATTACACTTGGACAGTATGCTACTTTACTAGATAAACTGCATGTTAAAGATATGGATAATATCTTTATATATGATATTAAAGAAAAAAACAATTTCATTAATGAAGGGAAAGTCGGCATTTTATTAAATTTAGATAATGGAGTAAATATTATTGATATACCAGTTTCTATCAATGATCCTTTACAAATGAAAATTGTAGAAGAACAAATAACCTCCATTATAGTGCAGGAAAATATCAGAGAAGAACATTATACAAATGAACAAGAGGAACAAGAAGATAATATTCTTGAAATCTAGAAAGAGCCAACTTGGCTCTTTTTCATCTATATAGCATATAAATTAAATAATTTATCTACCGTGGAAAAAAAGTAGAGGATTTGTCGATTTACATATGCTATACTACAAATGTAGAAGTTTTAAAAAGAATTTCTGCTTTTTATATTCAAATTTAATACAAATAATCATTGAAAAGAGCCAATATGGCTCTTTTCAATTTCCAAAGAAAAGGAGTATATTCATGAATAAATTAGAAAAAAAACTGATAGATCAATTAATAGAACAAAGTGAAAGCAACTATCCAATGCAAAATGCAGTTTCTGACTGCTGTAAAGAATATTTAAATAATAATCAAGTAAACGAGCTTTCATCATTTATAGAATTTTATGAGAATATATTTGAAATTTCAAAAAAACAAGTTAAAGAAATATATTATAAAGAAAGTATATCTATTAACATTGATGAAGCTATTAGAATTGCTACTGCTAAAAATCTATTTGAATGCTTATCCGCAAATGATGAAAGCTTTTTAGATTATCTGAAAGATAAAGAAAATCAAGTGTTAAATCAAGAACAAACACAAGATGACATTATTGAAATCTAACAGAAGAGCCATGTTGGCTCATTCATCATAGTAGAAAAAATGTTTAGAAATTGTCACAACTGTTATAATATAATAGTTATATATCAAAGATAAAGGAGAATTTATTAATGACAAAAAATGAATTAGTAGAAGCTATTGCTTCAAAAACTGAACTGACTAAAACTGATGTAGACAAAGTAATCACAAGCTTTGCTGACGTAATTACTGATGCACTTGTTAAAGGAGACAAAGTTTCTCTAAAGGGATTTGGTAATTTTGAAGTAAGAGACAGAAGCGCTCGTACTGGTAGAAATCCTCATACTGGTGAAACAATTGAAATCAAAGCAAGTAAATCCCCTGCTTTTAAGGCAAGTTCAGCATTAAAAAAAGCTGTAAATGAATAGGAGGAAAGATCATGAAAACAAAAGAAGAAAGAAAACAAATTGTTGAAGCAGCTTCTTCACTTTGCTCTTTAGATGGTTATTCAAAGGACAAAGATTTGTTTCAACCATATATCGAAGGAACTAAATCATTAGACGATTTACTTCAAGAAGAATTAAAATCTTAATTATTTTCAAAAGAGCCAAGTTGGCTCTTTTATTTTACTTACTAAAATGGAGGAAAAAAGATGAATGAAAAACACGACAAATTGGATTTAAGCGATCCATTTTTTTCTTATGAAAATCAATTAAAAAGATTTAATGATTTAAAATATAAACACACTAATACTTTAAAAAATAAATTGAATATAAAATCAGAATCAAAATTAGCAATTAAAGAAGAAAACATTGTAAAGATAAAAACTGCTATGCTTATTGAACAAAAAGAAAATGTTCTTGATCAAATAAAACTTGAAACTGAAGATGACAAAATCAATTTTCTAAAAGGAATCAATAAATTTATTTACGAAGATCTATATGATTTTGCTGGAAAGTTCAGAACAGTAGACTTCGTTGGAACAACCAAAGATGATTTTCAACATTATATCGAACCAATAGCTTTAGAAAATTTTGATTTTGCATTTAATGAAGTGTTTAAAGGGTTTAGTAAGAATTATTACGAGAGATGTTCGTTAGATCAAAAAGTTGCCCTTTTCTCTTTTAATATGAGTAAGCTATTTGATATTCAACCCTTCTATAAAGGAAATGCCATTACAACAATATTATTCTCCCAACAATTTGCTGAAAGAGAATTAGGATTAGACATAGACCTAAATAAATTATTGTCGAATGATTTAAATGAATTGTTTGCTTTAGCGCATGATAGTGATTTAAAACCATTGATGGATGCAATGAATAAATGTGTAAGTGAACCTCATAAATATGATAAACTGTTTGAAGAAGAACATGTAAATGAAGAAACAGAAGAAATTAATGACGAACAATCCATATAATGTGCTTGTCTATGTATGTATTTTTTAAAAGAGCCAACTTGGCTCTTTTATTGTGAAAAATAAGAATTACATCATCATATTTGATAATATTTAAAAAAAGTTTATTTTTTTTGATTTTTAAAAACCCTTATTTTATGCTAGTTTCAGAAGATTAAAAAAATCAATCGTGGAAAAAAAGTAGAGAAAACCGTTTTTGGGGTATGCTATAATTGCTATAGTTGGAAGAAATAGATAAATCCAACATACAGTTGATCAAAAGAAACCATCTAATTCAATCAACTTAAAAAGTATATTCTTTCAGAAATCCACCTGTAGAATATATTTCGAACTCAAAAGAGCCAAGTTGGCTCTTTTCAATTTTTATTGATTCATTAAATCCATGTCTTCATAATTGAGCCAAACTGGCTCTTTTTAAAATCTACTTAAAATGTAGTTGATTAAATGAGAATCAAAAAAATTTAAAATATATAAAAATAAAAAGTCCTTATTCCATGCGACTTTCAAAAGATTTCAAATTTCAATCGTGGAAAAAAAGTAGAGAAAATCGTTTTTTAGGTATGCTAAAATATGTATACTAGGAGTTCCTAGAAAGGAATACTAGTAAACGTTTGGTTCATTAATAGTTTCTCTATAAAAAGGTGTGTTATCATAACACCTTTTTATATAAATATATGATTTGACTTCTGCCTTTATTAGGAATAACATATAAGTAGATAAGGAACAAGTTGTTCGTATAAATTAAAATGTGTTCCTAATGTGAGGTGAAGTAAATGAGCGTATTTATAAATAACAAAATTCAACTTATCAAGAAATTTTATACTGGCTCTTTGAAAAAACAATTGGATAAATATGATGTTTCAAGATCCAGCTTCTATCACGGTTTTGTAGAAAAAGAAAAACTACAGCCTATGTACGAAGAAGTAAGAGATAAAATTATGGTAATGCTTGATGTCATCATTGAAATAGAAGCAGTTGATTTTATTAGAAGTAAAAGTCCAGAGGAATGTAAAGAAATACTTGGAGCTGATGCTATTGTTGGAAAAGATCCAACCCCTATCATAACATCAAACAAAGAATTCAAACAAACGAATGGATATGTATTATTGAAGAAAGTAAGAGCTTTAGAAAAAATATTAGAGGAGATGGTAGAAGATGAATAATGAAAAAGATCCGATAACAGAATATTTAAAAATAGTAATTAAAATTATGTTTACTCAAAATATAATTGTAATTGCTATTGCTTTGGGTCTAGCAATTATCTCTGCATTTATTACATGTATTACAGGAATAAAATTATAAAGTTAATAATTTAAATAAAGAGCCAACTTGGCTCAATCATAAATGGGAGTGAAAAATTATGGAAAACAAAAAAGAAAATATTATTGATAAATATTTAAATACAAAATCAAAAAAAATCGCTGCTGGTTGTGTGGCTGGTGTTTTACTGATTGGAGGAGTTTATTATGTTACTAGAAATACTTCTCCTGATTTATCTTTGAAAAAAGAAGTTGTAACTGTTGAATACGGTCAAACATATAATCCTGTATTTGATCAATTAGTCAAGACAAAAGGACTAGATAAAGACGATGTTAAGTATCTTAAAAACAATGTTAAAATTAAAAATGGTATCAAAAATGAAGATCAGAAAGATTATCCAGCTGTTGGAAAATATAAAGTAACAGTTAAATATAAGGATGAAACAAAAACTGTCAAAGTCACTGTTAAAGATACAACCGCTCCAGAGCTAAATGTTCCTGATAATACGGAAGTCGTTAAAGGAACTGACCTATCTACTTTTGATTTCAAATCATTAATGAGTGCAACTGATCTAGCACAGTTAAATGAAATCCAAATAGATTATAGTTCTGTTGATGTCAATACTGCTGGTGAATATACAGCAAAAGCTTCTGTTGAAGCTGCATTGGTGGCAACAGTGTACGCGAGCACTTTCATCCGGCAGACAAATAAAGTGACAGTTGTTGAACCATCAACAGATGAAAATACTGAAACTACTACAGAAGTACAAACTGATCCAACAACTGGTCAAAAGAAAACAGTCGTTGTAAGTAAACCTAAAAATAACACAACAACTGCTAATAGCAATAGTTCCAGCAGTAGTTCAAACAAGAGCAATACATCCAGTTCAACAAATAATAGCAATAGTGGTTCACATGGAAGTTCAGGAAGTTCTTCCAGTAAACCATCCAGCAGTGGAAATACCGGTGGAAGTTCATCAGGATCTTCGGGTGGTAATTCAAGTACACCATCTCAACCTTCAAAAGTTTTGAAAACAAAATATTGGGCAAAATGTGATTGTGGATGGTATTGTGATACATACAAATCTTCTAAAGAGGCAAGTGATGGTTTGAATAAACATTTAGATGAAAATTTATACAATGACAAATGTCCGGGTCATGGAAGATACGGAGCTAGTGAGTATTGGGAATAGAATAAAATTATAAAAGACAATCAGAAGATTGTCTTTTTCTATACAGAAAGGAAATAATGAAATGAAAAACTATATATTCAAATGGGTGTTTCACCCATAGACAATCTACGGATTGTCTTTTTTTATTGTCAAAGGTCGTTTGATGCGTCAAACATAAAGCCTTTTTCACAGAAGTAATTTAATGCTCAAACTTGCATTAAGAAAATATACGTATATTTTAAATATAATTATAGGAGATAGAGAATATGAACAAATGGTTTAATAAATTTAATAAACTAACAAAAGTGTTCATCGTGATTGGAATGATATTCTCCATGTGTTTTTCTGCAGGAAACACTACTTCAGTAGAAGCTTGGGATAATACAATTCCTCATGAATTTACACGAATTAAAGAAATCAAATATCCTTGGTGGTGGTCTAAAAAAATTGGCTCTACTAAACAATGGTCAACAGTGATGACTAAATACAATGGTAAATATGCCTATTGTTTAGAAGCCAGTAAAAAATCCCCTTCAGCAGGAAATTATCCAGCTGAAGTCATTGAAAATAACGAAGCAGTTAGAAAGTTACTTTATTATGGATTTGGAGGACCTGGTTACAATCAAGCAGTAAGAGACATGTATACTATTGAATTGAACTCATGTGTTCCTGATGATTTTGGAGATAAGCATGGTAATTTCGATGACGGTGCTTATTTATTTACACATATCTGGTTATCTTATGCCTATAGTGGAGATCTAATGGGATTAAACCTAAACGATTTCAATAAAAAATGGCCTAATGCCGACGGAGTAAGCGGATATGGTGACAATATCTTATGGGGTTATAACTGGATCATGTCTCAGCCTGATATTGGTTATGCTAAATGGAATCCATCAACTGGAAATGGAAAAATTACAAATTTAAAAGCAACGTATGATCCAGCTAATAGAATCCAATATACAAATACAGTTACACTTGAAGGAAGTAACGCACAAGCAAACTTAACATTGCAAGATGAAGTAACATTGCATAATGTTACTACGGGTGAAACACAAACAGGTGGAACTTATACTTTGAATGCAGGACAAAGCTTTTATTTGACTGCACCTAATAAAAACATCAGTGATTACCAAAGTGGAAATGTCGCTGGAGCAGGATGTGAAAATTTTACTGCTTTAGCAATCAAAGATGGCGGTTCAGGAACACAAACCGAAGGTTCATGGGAAATGGATCCTGATAGCGCAAGATTAGTTTATACTGTAGACTGGCTAGATTTTGGAGATGTTGAAATCCAAAAACTAGGTATTGGTCAAGATAATCACCAAAGTGGGTTGGTTGAAGGATTGAACGGTGCTGAATTTACATTGAAACTTCAAAGTGAAGTCAATGAAAAAGGTTGGGATAACGCAAGTACTTATGATGTTATTACAACAGCCAATAATTCAAACGCTAAAAAAGGATATGCAACTACAACTAACTTACCATATGGAAAATACATTATCAGAGAAACAAAAACCCCTGATGGATACGTTACATGCCCTGATTTGATTTATGAAATCAGTAAAGAAACTGACAATATCACATTGAACAATGACATTACTACTGCCTATGTCAAATTAGTCAAAAAAGATGCTAAAACTGGTAAGACAGTATCTTTAAACAGTGCATCATTCAAAATCAAAAATAAAGAAACTGATGAATATGTAACTCAAAAAGTCGGAAAAACTAAATATTCTGTATTTACAACTAACAGTAAAAATCAAGTAGTCGTTAAAGATGAATACTCATCTTCAGATGATGAAGAAGGAAGTGTGACAACTCCTTTAAAATTATCTAAAGGTGACTATGAAATTACTGAAATCAAAACTCCAAAAGGATTCTTGGATTTAGATGCTCCTGTAGAATTCAGCATTTTAAATGAAGTTGATCTTACTAAAGATGATGATGGAGATAATGTAGTAGAAATCGTTATCAACAACGAACAACCTACAGGTTCAATCAAATTAATCAAAAAAGATTATGATACAAAAGAAGCATTGAAAGATGTAGGATTCAAATTAACAGCTGATCAAGATGTAATTGATGATGCTGATGGTTCAATTATTTATCACGAAAATGAAGTCATCGGTGAATATACAACTGATGAAAATGGAGAAATCAATATTGCTGATTTACCAATCAATGCTGAAGGTAAAACTGTTTATACAATGGTTGAAACAAAACCATTAGATGGATATGCTACTGATGATACACCAATCAAATTTGAATTCAGCCAAAAAGATACAACTACCAAAGTATATACAGTAGATAAATCAATGACGAATGAAAAAGTTGAAATTCATACAACAGCAACTTCTGATGACAACCATGAAGCACAAGAACAAGAAACAATTACAATTAAAGATAAGGTTTCTTACAAAGGATTAGTCAAAGGAAAAGAATATACTGTAAAAGGTGTATTGATGGATAAAGAAACTAATCAACCTTTATTAGTCGATGGAAAAGAAGTTACTGCTGAAACTACATTTACCGCTGAAGATAGAACTGGGTCTGTTGATGTAGAATTTACATTCAATGGTACAGGTCTTTCTAAAAAGAAAATCGTTGTTTTTGAAGATATGTATGAAAAAAACAGATTGTTAGCTAGTCATAGCGACATTGAAGATGAAGATCAAACTGTCAATATTATTGATATTCATACTTCAGCTAATGTAGAAAACAATAAAGAAATTACAGTTGATAACAATAAAGAAACTAAAATCAAATTAACTGATACCGTTTCTTATGAAGGATTGACTGTAGGTAAGGAATATTCTTTAACTGGTGTTCTTCATACCAAAGATGGAAAAGTATTTAAAGTAGATGACAAAGAAGTTACTGCTACTCAAAAATTCATTCCTGAAACTGAAGATGGTACTGTAGATGTTACTTTTGAATTTGACGTTAAAGATTTCACAGGTGGTTCTTTAGTCGTATTTGAAAAATTATTCAATGAAGATGGTAATGAAATTGCTAAACATGAAGATAAGGATGATGAAGATCAAACTATCAATATCAAACGTACTGACAATGTAGAAATTTCAAAACAAGATATTACTACTAAAAAAGAATTGGAAGGTGCTAAATTAACTGTTAAAGATTCTGATGGTAATGTCGTAGATAGTTGGATTTCAGGTAAAGAACCTCATATGATTGAAAACTTGACTATTGGAAAAACATATACATTAATCGAAGAAATCGCACCTAAAAACTACAAAACTGCTGAAAGTATCAATTTCACTATTGATAACAATGGAACAGTCGTTCAAAAAGTCGTTATGTATGATGAATTATTACCAGTTGCTAAAAAAGTAAAAACTGGTGATGATACTCGTATTAACTACTATGTTGTAATTGCTGTATTATCTTTAATTGCATTTTCTCTACTATTTATTAGAAAAAAAAGCCATGAATAAAAAATAAAGTGACGTAAAGTCTAACCTATTCTTAAAGGCAAAAAATAATTTACATGCATGAGGTGGCAAATAGCCACCTCTTAATATTTATAGAGAAAAGAATGAACTTTTCTTTATAAATATTAAGAATGCAATTAATTTAGGAGATTGAAATGAAATATATAAAAATAACTATAATCATATTATTTATTCTGATTTTTACAACGGGATGTACTGACTTGATTAAAGATCCTTACTCTAAAGAAGACAGAATGAAATTTCAAGAGAATATCACAATCAACTATGGAAAAAAGGATGTTGATACAACTAAATTTGTAACAGGCTATGATAGTTACAGTATCTCTGACATCAACAGACATAAAAATTCAAAAACAATTACAATAGATAATTATACAATTAAATGCCCTACTTTTTCAGCAAATAAAATGGGAAAACAAAAACTGGTATATAAGGTTAATAATTACATTTATCCTTTGTACGTTACCGTTAAAGATAAAGAGAAGCCAACAATCGAATATCAAAAAGATATAGATTATACGATAGATGATAAGATCAGTATAAAAAAATTATTTATAATTAATGACAATCTAACAAAGAAAGAAAATCTAAAAATTAAATATAAAGGAAAAATCAAGAACAAAGTAGGAAAATATAAAATTACTTGTACTGTTGAGGATGAAGCTGGTAATAAAAATAAGGCTACATCAACCATACGTATTTATGATAAGCCTACTCTATCTGTATCTTATAAATCAGTATCTTTAAAAGTAAATCAGGAAGTTCAAATAAACGCTTCTACTACTGGTAAAGAAAATAAATGTACTTATTCATCCGAAAACGAAGGAATCGCAACAGTAAATGAAAATGGTCTTGTAAAAGCAATCGGTAACGGTCAAACTATCATACATGTAAAAGCAAATGGATTAGAGGAAAAAGTAACGGTTAGTGTTGAAAATAATCAGCCTACATCCCCTACTACTTCAAATGAAAATAATTCTAATACCAATAATAAAAATAATGATAATTCTAATTCATCTAACTCATCACATAACAAGTCAAATTCAGGAACTTCGACTAATCCTAGCCAATATAACAAATATTTTAGTTGTAATTCCATTGATTCATATAATTCAGCATACAGCTATGCTGAAAGTATGATGAACAGTGGTAAAGTTCATGGTTATTCAGTTAGTCCTGATGGCAGTGGATTTAATGTTACATTTAACTAAAGAGCCAAGTTGGCTCTTTTTAATAAAATAGACAAGAGGATAGAAAATGAGCATCATTGATCAATCAAAAAAATATTGGATAAGTTATATAAGGAGATATGACAGTCAAAAATTTATTGATAAAACATTTGAAGAAATCGAATTTCTTAACGATAAAATAAGTCAATATCATATTGAAGAAAGAGAATATTTAGATAGAATTAAATATTTAGAAAAAAAGTTAGATATAGAAAAAAACAAAGGTATATATGGTGAAAATCCTAAAGTAATGACATTATTTATAAAAGTCATTACTTTAGAAGATAAAACCATTCAAAAATATATTCCTATACTTCATTATTCTATTAAAACAAATGAATATAAAGAATCAAAGTTTATATTCATTACAGCTAATGAGTATGAAACTGTTGTTTTTTAAAGAAGATATTATAATCATATCTATTATAAAATAGAAGGTGTCCATAAGGAAATACTAGAACTATAAGACAATCAAATGATTGTCTTTTTTTATACCTGAAAGGAGGTGAAAAAAATGCACGTCAAGGTTACGAACATAATTCTTGGAGTATCATTCTTTGTTCTCATGTCTATTTCAGAAGTTGTACACTACTTTGCAAAAAAAGATATGGAGCTTTCTGATTTATTAAAAAAATTAGGACTTTACGCTTTAGTTGGTGTGTTTATCACCCTATTTACAACACTTTAGTCATTGAGCCATGTTGGCTCTTTTTTATTTAAACGAAAGGAGGAAATTTTATGCCTATTTTATTTGCAAATGGATTTGCACCTATTTATAACCTAATCAGACCATTTTTTACTGATGGATACACATTTGTTCAATCATGTGCAACAATCGCATTCCCTGCAATCATTTCTTATTATAAAGTTAGAGAATCATTTGCCGAAGTACAACAAGACCAAATGTACTCGCAAAAAACAAAAGCTGTATTGGTTGCTTTAGCAATTATTTTCTTGTCTAAGCCAATTGTAGAAGTAATCAGTAACTACTTTAATAAATAGATCAGGTAGAACCCTAGCGGTTTTATCTGACTTTTTGAAAGGAGGAAAATAATGGATAATCTTGCTGTTATTTTGGGAGTTGATGAAAAAACTATTCGTGATGAATTAGGTGAAATTAAAATCAGTAAAATGGTTTTTTCAAAGGTAAGAGAATTATTTGATGATGATTATGACAAATTCAAAAAATTCTATAAATACTGTAAAGGAAATATTCCAGCAATGATCTATCAATTCAACGAGGTATATAAGAGCTTTGAAATAAACATAGTCAATAATGATATTCCATTTATGAATGAAGAAGATGAAAAGGAAATCATGAAAATGATTAAAGAATATCATTCAAATGTCAACGATTCACTCACTTCAATTAAAAAAATGCTTATTGAATTAAACAGTAAAAATGTTGAAGTTGATACAAAAGAAATTGTTGATGCTTATGAACGTGAAACAGTCTTACTGCAATCTATTTTCAAAGATATTGTTGATAAGTTGGATTCAATAGAGAATGAAACAAATTCCAATAAAACAGATACCGACAATATAAATAACTCTCATAATAACCAATATAAAAATTATATGATTAACATGTTTAAGTTTATTAAAAACAATCCTAAAAAATCAATTATTTTTCTTGCAGTCACATTGATTACATTTATTTTAGGAGGTGTATTGATCTAATGTATTATGCAATTTTAGATTTTGCTTCTGATGGTATTTCTAATACTTTTAGATACATAATGTGGCAAATGATTAAACCTCTTATAAATGTACTGAACGTTTTGTTAAATGCATTACTTAATGGAATTCTGCCCTTCTCCATTCTATCTAATGAGTGGGTCAATGCTGGATATAAGGCATGTATTATTTTAATGATTTCAATTCTCCCTGCAAAAATTGCTTGGGAGCTTTTTTATGCAATTATGATGGATGCTGACAATGTTGATCCCAGTAAGAAAATCTTTGGTGCTATTATGTGTTTTTTTATTGCTATTTCAATGCAATATGTTATTCCAATGGTCAATAACATTAGTGTAAATGCGTCTAATGCCCTTATGCAAATGGAATATACAGGAAGTAGCGGAAACAATAAAAAAACAATGTCAAACCAGCAAACTAATCTTTCAAAAAATCTAGTTGTTTCTGTTCTATGCTCTTTTGGTGGAATGGAAAAAAACAATACCGTTTTTTCATATGTAACAAATGGTAAAAATGAAACAATGGATATAGGAGCTGAAAGATTCTATGACTATATTACAAACTCAACTGATGCATTGAGTGGGTACAAATACGAGAAGATCAAGGACGTTGCGGTCATCATGCCCGCCGACC
>OGXH01001335.1_pt1 | contig 18115 bp, 15 predicted proteins | sample 1576241 | NCBI WGS metagenome assembly OGXH01 (sample SAMEA3541529, study PRJEB24748) | human gut metagenome | biome: human gut; feature: human-associated habitat; material: faeces | place: China | collected 2012
CAGTATACCGCCGAGAAGATCCCTCTCTCCAATGCCTACGGCGCGCCTCTGTGACGGAAATTCCCTCATCTTTCAGAAGGAATGCCGCAATTTCCCTGTTGAGCTCGTTATCCTCTGCCAATAGAATACGGCACCCGGACAGATTTTCCTTTGGTAATTCAGACATTTCCTGTACAACTGCAGGTTCTTCTGCTATTTCAAAAGGTATGACCACATGTATGGTAGTGCCCTGATTTTCCACACTGTCAATCTGAATGGTTCCATCCATACGATCAAGCAGCTCTTTTACAATCGCCATGCCAAGTCCGGTACCTTTATAGTATGATCTGGCGCCCTGATCAGCCTGAACAAATGGCTGAAATATATTCTTCAGGAAATCCTCTGACATTCCGATTCCCGTATCTTTTATAGTCACATCTACCAGCACTCTTTCATCGGATTCCTTCTCTTCTTTCAAGAAGCAATCCACTGAGCCATTTTTACGGTTGTATTTAATACTGTTTGTAATCAGATTTAAAAATATCTGTTTTACATGCAGGGAGCTTCCGGTAAGATTCGGATATGGAATCGAATAAGGATCATCCATAAAATGAATCGTAATACACTCTTCATCTGCCCTCATCTGTGCAATGGTTTCCATGTTGTTGTTCGTCTTGCGTTCTTCGCGGGAAATCATCCATTTCTGCATGATCTGGTCGCGGACGGTGGAAGCCAGTGCGCGATAAATCTGCCCATTCGATGCTTCCTCGATGGTGCGGCCGTTATAGCGCTGCAGCTTGCCGATAATGGATGCCTTGATGGAATCCTTGTCAAAAGATGTCGTAGGCATGGGAATCCTCCTTTTTATTTGCAAAGGGGCTTTCGTGGAATGCCGTTGAATGCCCTGTTCCGGAATCAAACATTGCGATGCAAAATCATTGTTTGCATTGCCGTTGTGTATCATACCACAGAAATGGGAAAATGACAAGTGTGCTTCCCGGCAGCTTCCACGACAATTTGTCTAAAAACGCCCAAATCCGCCAAAGAACGCTGACGAAAAGTATCGAAAACAGCGAAAACCCATTGTTTTAGCAGCAAAAACCGGGCTGCACAAGGGTTCGCAGCCCGGAAATGCCTCCGCAAATAATTATGCCGATTATTGCAGCAGATACAAACAGGTTACATACAGCCCAATGCACAGCAGCAGCAGCCCGAAGGAAATGCTCACGCTCATGCTGCGGATGCCGCCGGAAATTTCGCGGAAGGAAGCGTCCAGCACATACTCGAAGTCCGTGCGCATCGGGTGGCGGTGCAGAATTGTGCGGTTAAGCAGCCGCGCCAGTGCATTCAGTGCGCGCCCCAGCGTGTAGGTGAAGCGGTTGCCGACAGGTACGGGCTTGCGCGTCTTGCGCATCCGGAAGATGGTCGCGCGGCTTGCCATCACGAGGTTTTCCGGCAGCTCCGCAATGAAGCGGAACACCAGCGTCAGCACCTGCGGCAGCAGCGTCAGCAGCAGCGGACGGTAGACAGCGTTCTCCAAATCGAGCTTCTCATTCCAACGGTTGACGTACAGGCGCACGCCGCTTTCGTCCTTGCGCGTCAGCAGCGGCAGGACAATCAGCAGATACACCGCCGCGCCGATGATGATGGAAATCGCCGCGCCCTGCAGGTTCTCCGCCGAGAAGTACGCAATCGCTTCCTTCAGCGCGGGTACGCCGAAGAACGACGCGCTTTTTGCCCCGAACGGCGTGAGCAGCAGCCCCGGCAGTGCGCCCAGGAAGGGGAGCGCCGCCGCACTGCCCAGCAGCGCAAACGCGGTTGTGCCGTTCATGTAGTGCGTCATGCCGTCGAATTCCGCCTGACGGGTCGGGTGCTTCTGCCAGAAAATGCAGATGTACAGCTTCGCCATGTACGCGACGGTCAATCCGCCGCTGATGAGGAAGAGCACCTCAATCGCCTTGTAGCCCATCCACGCGCTGCCAGCTGCCTGCATTTCGCCAATCAGCTCCAGCAGCCCTTCGTGCAGCAGACTCTTGCTGTTGTATCCGCTGCCCAGAGGCGGGATGCACGCAATGCTCAGCGCCCCCAGCAGGAACGCAATGTGCAGCAGCGGCTTTTTGCGCCCGAAGCCGCGGATATCATCAAGATTCAGCGCGTGCAGGTTCATGTACACCACGCCCGCCGCGATGAACAGCGTCAGCTTGATGAGCGAGTGGTTCAGCATGTGCATCACGCTGCCATACGCCGCCAGCACGCCTTCGTCGCCCAGCAGCACCATCACCGACAGCCCCAGCGTGATAAAGCCGATTTGGCTCATCGACGAGCAGGCGAGCGTTCGCTTGAGGTCGGTGGAGAACAGCGCCAGCAGTGCGCCGAGGAACATCGTAATCGCGGCGAAAATCATCAGCGCGTTGCCGAACGCGGCGTTGCCCTGCATCAGGTTCGCGCACAGAACAATCAGCCCGAATACGCCGGATTTTGTCAGGATGCCTGACAAAAGCGCCGACGCGGGCGCAGGCGCAACCGGGTGCGCTTTCGGCAGCCAGATATGCAGCGGGAACAGACCGGCTTTCGCGCCAAAGCCGACCAGCGTCAGCCATACCGCGACGGTCACGTCCTGCTGCCCCATGGCGGCGCGCAGGGACGCAAAGTCGAGTGTCCCCAGCTGATGCTGCAAGAGGAACAAGCCCATCAACGTCGTCAGACCGCCGATGACCGCCACCGCAAGGTACGTCGCCGCCGCCCGGAGCGCGCCCGGCGTTTCCTCCTGCGCGACCCACGCATAGCTGGCAAACGACATGATTTCAAAGAACAGGAACGTCGTGCCGAGGTTGTCCGAGAGGAACACGCCCAGCGTCGCACCGAGCGTCATCAGCGTGAAGAAGCTGTACCGCGCCTTGTTGCCGTGATGCTGGAAGTATTCCGGAGCAAACAGCCCCGTCATCATCCACATGAAGGCAGCGACGCAGCTGTACAGCCCGCGGAAGCCGTCCGCACGCAGGTACAGCCCCAGCCCGCAGAAGCCGGGCAGGGCGACTTCGCCCTCCGGCAGGAACAGCAGCACCACGCTCAGCGCGAAAATCACAATGCCCGTGATGCTCACGAACCCGTTCATGGCGCGTTCATCCCGGCGGCCAAGCATATAGGCGATGATGGCGGCGAGGAAGGGCAGGAAGGTCAGCAAAATCAGAATCCACGATGTCATCTTTCTTTCCTCCTGTCCTTAGAAAATCACACCAGCGGAAATATTCCGCAGGAATGTCACCAGCGGCTGTGACCACAGCCCCAGCCCAATCATCAGCGCACACAAAATCCCCATTGGCACGAGCATCATCCAGCTGGGATCGAGCTTCTGCCCCGCCAATTGCGCCTGATCCGCGTTGAGCGGGCGGAAGTACATCGGCAGCGCGGCGGTGAAGAGGTAAATTGCCGTCAGAATGGCGGAGATGATGAGACAGACAATCGCGACTGTTCCCATTGGCAGCCCCGTGGCGGACGCGGCGGTCAGCAGATTCCACTTGCTGACGAAGCCTGCCAGCGGCGGCGTGCCGACCAACGCAATGCTGCCCAGCAGGAAGATGCTGCACGCCGCAGGCATAATCCTGCTGTATCCGCGCAGATCCTGCACATACTCCTTGCCGGTCTTGATGAGAATCGCGCCCGCGCAGTAGAACAGCGTAATCTTAATCACGCCGTGAATCACCAGATGGCTCAAGCTGCCCGTCATGCCGTCGGGGGTCATCAGCGCCGCGCCCATGAGCATGTAGGACAGGTTGGAGATGGTCGAGTACGCCAGTCGGCGCTTGAAGTGCTGCTCGCGAACCGCCATTGTCGAACCGAAGAGAATCGTGAAGCAGCTAAGCAGCAAAGCGACCGTCTGCGCCCACGTCCCGTAGAGGAACGACGCGCCGAAGGAGTAGTAAATCACGCGCAGGACAGCATATGCGCCCGCGTTGACGACCGCCACCGCGTGCAGCAGCGCTGTCACGGGCGTCGGGGCGACAGAAGCCGCCGGCAGCCATGCGTACATCGGGAAAACAGCCGCTTTCGTGCCGAAACCGACGAACGCCAGCAGGAACACGAATTTCAGCAGTTCTTCCATCCCGCTGATTTTTTCCGCGTCCAGCACGCCGCCGAGGACAAAGTCCGTTGTCGTGCCGTAGTAGATGATGAACACCAGCGCAATGAACGCCAGCGCCGCGCCGGAGATGGAGAAGGTGAGGTACTTGCGCCCTGCGCGGATGGACATGGTGTCCTTCTTGTGGATGACAAGCGGCAGGGTAATCAGCGTCAGGCACTCATAAAAGACGTAGAGCGAGAACAGGTTCGCCGAGAACGCGACGGCCAGCGTGACGGCGTAGCTCATCGTGTAGTAGCTGAAGAACGTGTTCGGGCGCTCCTCGTGCTGCATGTACTCAAAGCCGTACAGCGACGCCAGCGGCCAGAGGATGGATACCAGCCCTGCGAAAATGCAGCTCATGCTGTCCACACGGAACGCAAGTGCCAGCTCGCTGTTCATGTGGCAGAGGACATAGGTGGTATCCGTGCGGGTGAGCAGCAGCACCCACGTCAGGATGCTTGTCGCCAGCACGATGGTTTCAACGTAGATTCCGCGGGATTTCGCGCTGGAAAAGCGCATCAGTCCCATTGCCGCGCCGCCAAGCATGGGCAGCGCGATAGTCAGGAATAACAGCATATGCGCTTCCTCCTTACAGCAGTGCGGTCAAAATGGGGGAAAGAAGGCCGGTCAGCAGCGACGGGAACATGCCCAGCACCACCGACAGCACCGTCAGCACCAGCATGGGAATGAGCATCGACGTGGACGCTTCGCACTTTTCGCCGACTTGTGCGTCTTTTCCGGGGAAGAAGCCGCGCAGAACAATCGGCATCAGGTAGCCAGCCGTCAGCAGGGCGGAGAGCAGCAGCACAACGGGCCCGAACCAGTTCAGCCATGAAGCCACGCCCGTCATGGCAAGGCTGCCCTGCGCCAGCTCCCACTTGCTGAAAAAGCCCAGACACGGCGGAATGCCAATCAGCCCAAGGCTTCCGATTGCGAAGCACCACATCGTCACGGGCATCCGCTTGCCGATACCGCGGAGGGCATCCACCTGCGTTTCGCCTGTTTTCAAGATGACTGCGCCCGCACCCATGAACAGCACGTCCTTGACCAGCGAGTGGCACACGACGTGCAGCATGGCGCCAAGCAGCCCCAGCGGATGCAGCGTGCTCAACCCGAACACGACGTAGCTCACCTGACTGACCGTAGACCATGCCAGCCGCTTTTTGAGGTGGTGCTCCCGGTACGCCAGCAGCGAACCGATGAAAACCGTCAAGAGCGAGAGCGCCATCAGCACCGTCTGCACCCACGTTCCGCGCAGATTCTGTGCGCCAAGGAAGCAGTAAATGACGCGCAAAAGACCCAGCACGCCCGCTTTCGTAATGACGCCGGACAGCACCGCCGACGCCGGGGAAGGCGCGGCCGGGTGCGCCGTCGGCAGCCAGCCGTGCAGCGGATACAGACCCGCCTTCGCGCCGAAGCCAAGCAGCATCACGCCGCCAATCGCCAGCACAAAGCCCTCGTGCCCCGCGACTTTCGCCATGTCCAGCGCACCGCCGGGCGCGAAGGACAGCGACTGCGCGTACGGGGCAATCGCGAAAATGCCCAGCAGCACCAGTGACGCGCCGACGACGGAGTAAATCAGGTACTTAATGCCCGCCGCGACTGCTTCCTTGCTGCCGGAGTGCATCACCAGTGGCATGGTCAGCAGCGTCATGGCTTCGTAGAACATGTAGAAGGTGACCAGACTCCCGGACATGCACAGCCCCATCAGCACGCCCAGCGTCAGCAGATACAGGCAGTAGAAGCGCTTTTCATGCCCCTCGTGTGCCATGTAGTCAAACGAGTAGAACCCCGCCGCCGTCCAGACGAACGCCATCAGCACACAGAAACACATGCCGATGCCGTCCACATGCAGCGCAATTTCCACGTTGTCCGACAGCGTGAAGAGCGTCAGGTCGCGCCCGGACGTCAGAAACGCCGGAAGCAGCGATACGAGCGTCAAAATCAACCCGATTTGCACCGTCAGGCGGCGGATTTTCCCCTCCGCGAACGGCTTTGTCAGCAGAAGCAGCCCCGCCAGCATGGGCAGCAGCAGAGGAAGAAGCAGCCATAGATTCATTATTCGTTTCCTCCCTTACCCAAATGTCGCCAAACCCGCGGTGATGGCGCTGACGAAGGTTTGCGCGAAAAGCCCCAGCGCCACATTGACGATGGAGAAAGCCACCAGCGAGGCATTGAAGCAGAAGCCGCGCTGACCGCGGGCGACGGAATACACCGCCCCCGGCACGGGCTTGCGGTAGAGCGTAATCACTGTGCGCAGGAAGTACAGCGTGTTCAGCCACGTCGAAATTGCCAGTGTAATCAGCACCAGCATCGTCCGAGCACCGCCGACATCCATCGCGGCAAGGGCAAAATTCAGCTTCGATGCGAATCCGCCGAGGAATGGGAAGCCGACCATGCTTAGCGCGCCGATGGTGAAAGCAACGCCCGCAATCGGGCTGCGGAAGCCCGCACCGCGCAGGTCACGGAACTTCTTGGAGTTGTTGGAAGCGTCCGCTAAGCCGCCCGCGGCAAGGAAGAGCATACTCTTGCACACTGCGTGGCTGAAGATGTGGAACGTTGCCGCCATCATGCCTTCATCCGTACCAAGACCGATGCCCATGAAGACATAGCCAATCTGCGCGACGGAGGAGAACGCAATCATGCGGCGAATGTCGGTCTGACGAATGGCGGAAATGCTGCCCATCACCATGCCAACAAGCGCGAAAACGAACAGCACATCCTGAATCCCGGTGGAGACGATGACGTCCAGCCCAATTACGCGGTACATAATCTTCATCAGCAGGAAGATGTAGCCCTTGCTGACCAAGGAGGACAGCACCGCAGCGGACGTCGGGGTAGAATAGGCGTAAGCATCCGGCACCCATGTGTGGAACGGGAAGAGGGCGCTCTTGATGGACAGACCGATGGAAATCAGCGCGACGACAACCGTCAGCGGCACTTGATACTGCCCGGACTTCGCCAGTGCCGCAACCGCTTCCTTCATGTTGCTCATCAGCAGGTGACCCGTCAGGTCATACAGCAGGATGATGCCCAGCAGGAAAAGACCTGAGCCGATCAGGTTCATGATCATGTAGCGCGTCGCGGCGACGAGCGTGCGCCCGCGCTTGCGGATGGCAATCAGCGCACACGCCGCCAGCGTCATGATTTCAAGGAAGACGTAGGCGGTGAAAATATCGTTCGTGTACACCTGCGCCATCAGTGCCGCCGTCAGCAACAGCAGCACGACGTAGTACAGGCTGACCTTGTTCTGGTCAATGTGCTCGTCAATCTTTTTCAAGCCGCCGAGCAGGCTCAGCAGCATAATCAGGCTGAAGAACAGGGCAGTCACGGCCTCCAGCTGACCCGCGCGGATTTCGTTGCCCCACGGCGCGGGAAAGTGACCCATCATGTAGGTGTAGCTCTCCGCGCCGGATGCGAAAATGGCGGAAATCACGCCGGAGAGCGACGTGACCACCAGCAGCGCGAACATCGTCCAATACCGCGCCCACCGAGGCTTGAGGACGCTGGTCACCGCCGCCGAACCCAGCGGCAGCAGGATGCACAGATAGGGGATGGAATGCCAGAGCGGCTGCGACATCAGGTTTCCTCCTCCTTCCGGCAGAGTGCGGTAATCTCGTCAATATCCAGCGTGTGATACTGCCGATAGAGCCGGACGGTCAGCGCGAGCATCAGCGCCGTCACCGACACGGAGACGACGATGCCCGTCAGCACCAGACCTGCCGGAATGGGGTTGATGTAGGCTTCCATGGACGTAACGCCGTCCACCACAATCGGCGCTTTCCGCCCCGCAATGTAGCCCTTGACAGCCAGAAAGAGGTAAATGGCGCTGTCCATCATCGAGAAACCGATAATTTTCTTAATCATGTTCTTGTGCAGCAGCAGCGTCGTGAAGCCGATGCCGAAGAGAATCATGGCAGCCATTTCTTCGTAGTTTGTAAAATTCATGGCTTACATGTCCCCCTTTCTGAAAAGCGTATAGAAGGCGTACATCGTGCAGCAGACGACCAGTCCGACGGCGATGTTCAGGTACGGAATCAGCCCTGCGGAGAAAATCATGCCGGGCGTACCCGTTGTGATGATGGACGGCAGATGGTTCGCGCCGGTGAAGAAGCTGTACGCCTTGCTCAGCGCATAGAACGACAGCGCGACGCAGGACACAATCTTGAACGTCGTGAAAGTGAAGAAACGCTCCGTGCGCTTGAAGCCGAACGCGTTCAGGTACAGAATCAGCCCTGCGCCCATAATCGCGCCGCCGGAGAAGCCGCCGCCGGGGGAAATATGTCCGTTCAGAATGACGTACACGCCGAACATGAGAATCAGCGGCACAAGAAAATTCGCCGCGTGCTGCAGGATGGCGTCGTTCTTCGGCTCATACATGCGGTCGTCGGCTTCGGCTTCCAGCTGTTCGGTGGAGGGCTTGCCGTCCTTGCTGCCGGATACGCGCAGCAGAATCAGCACTGAGCAGGCGGCAATGAACAGCACGTTCGATTCGCCCAAGGTGTCAAATGCGCGGTAGTCCAGAATCATGCCCGCAACGATGTTGACCGCGCCGGTTTCCTCCATGCCCTTCTCAATATAGCGCTGGCTGACTTCGTTGTTGACCGGGTTGTCGGGATTGCCGAACGGCGGCAGGTAGCTGGCCGTCTGCAGCAGCACCCAGATGATGGAAAAGCACACAACCACCGCCAGCAGACGGTACAGCCACGTCAGCAGCTTCTTGCCGCGCGTGTGCGCCCATTGATGGTAGCGCTCGTACAGCGTCTCGTCCTTGTCCAAGCTCTCCTGACGGTGCTGCTCGAATTTCGTTTCGCGGGTAAGCGCGTCCTGCGAGTCGGGCAGCAGGTGCTCTTCGCTGCCTTCGTCCAGTTCGTGCGCCATGGCATCATCGAGCAGACCAGAACCGCCGTCCAGCCACTTCAGCAGCCGCGGAAACCAGCTTTTTTCGTAATTATTCCTGATCTTCGCCATGCCGCGTCACCCCTTCCTGAACGTTGTTTGTGGTCTTGTCCGTGCCCTTTTGGATGTCGATGGCGTGGATTTTCTTCAGCGTCACGAACAGAAGCAGGCTTGTGATGCCTGCGCCGACAGCCGCTTCGGTAATCGCAAGGTCGGGCGATTCCAGCAGAATCCAGATAACGCTCATCGCCAGCGACTGCCCCATGAAGATGACCAGCGCCGTCAGCAGGTTCTTCGTCAGCGAGACGGAGACAGCGCAGCTGATGATGAATACCAGCAGCAGAATGTGCAGCACCTGCATGGTCAGTCGCCCTCCTTTTCGTGCTGAACCGCCGTTTCGTCCATGACGGTCATGTCCTTTTCCAACTCGTCGTTGATGGTCACTTCCAGCCGCCCAATCAGGTGCGACGCGACGGGGCTGGTAATCCACAAAAACAGAATGACGACGACCATCTTTGCCGTCGCCACGGAAAAACCGGCCGCGACGGACAAGCCGGAGAGCATCAGAAAAATGCTGACCGTGTCCATCAGCGAAGCGGCGTGAATGCGCGTGAGGGCATAACGGAAGCGGTACAGCCCCAAAACGCTGGAAATCATGCAGAATACACCGGCAAGCGTCAGCAGGGCGGCAATCACAAAACGGAAAATCTGCCAGAAGTCACTCATGTGCTTCATTCTCCTTCGCCTGATTTTCTGCCGCTTCCCGGCGGCGGCGCTTTTCGCGGTAGACGCCCATGTAAATCTTCGTCAGCAGCACCACCGCGAGGAAGGACAGCATCGTGTAAATCATCGCGATGTCCACCAGATACCCCTCGTTCATCAGGAATGCCAGCACGCAGATGGTGATAACAATCAGCGTACCCATCATGTTGATGGAAATCACGCGGTCGGCAATGCGTGGCCCGCGGATGGCGCGAATCAGGCAGAACAGCAGCAGTACGCCGATGACAATCAGCGTCCCATTGTAGAGAAATGCGTAGGCATCCGTCATGCTTTTTTCGCTCCTTTCTTGGATTTCTTGGCTTTCGGCGTTCCTTCCACCGCCATCACGCGGCGCTCCATCTCAAACCCCTCTTTGCCCACGTCAAAGGACGTGTCAAGGCAGTGGATGAGGAACAAATCGTCGTGCATGTCCACGGTAATCGTGCCGGGGGTCATGGTGATGGAGTTTGCCAGCACCACTTTGCCGGGCAGTGTCCGCACATGGGTGTGGAATGAAGTGATTTCCGGCTCAACAACGAGCTTCGGCGACCAGACGAGTTTAATCGTCGCCCACGCCGAGAGGAAAACTTCCTTTACCAGATACAGAAAGTACCCGATGATGCGCGGCAGACGGCGCACAATCGCCCATTCCTTCTTTGGCGAGTAACCCATGAACTTGACGATGAACGCGTACAGCGCCGCCGAGACAACCAGCCCAATCAGCGCAATTTCCAGCGTCCAGCTGCCGTTGAGCAGCACCCAGAAACCAAAAAGCAGAAAAAACATCCCGTAACCTCCTTGTACCGCACGCGGGAGACGCGGTAAAAAATCAGTCCGCCGTCTATTCTATATCTTCCTATTAAATATGTCAACAGGGAAAACGATAAAATTCGCGGGAAAAATCAACACGCTGACTTTTTATGCTGGGCGGTGTTTTTTTCTGTCAGGCAGACCGGCTTCGGAATGGAAAGCCCGCACGGGTGTACTTGTCATATGATGGCGGATGTGCTATAATGTCGATATTCGGCACAAACGCCGGAGGAAGAAAGGAAGAAACACGATGAAAAAACTGACAGCATTGCTGGTGCTGGTGCTGACGATGGTGCTGTCCATTTTGCCGGCGCAGGCGGAGGTGGAGCGCTCGAAGCTGCTGGATGCTGCCTTTTCCATGCTGGAAGAGGGGAACGACTTTGTGCGCCGCTACAACGAAATGACCGGCGCTGAGGTGACAGCGACGTTTGTGGACGGCTGCCCGTATTTCTTCGGCGGCAAGGCGGATGACGAAACGACATTGACGCGCCTGTTCTCCCGCGTGCCGCTGTACAGCAAGCGCGAAATCTGGGAGCAGACGCGCTTCTATGACAAGGGTTCGTACTATCTCTATGGGCTGGACTGTTCCGGCTTCACGCAGTGGGTGTACGCCGAGGCGGGGCTGCCGAAGCATGACAGCCTGTCCAACATGATTCTGCAGTATGGCAAGTACGGCAAGAACCATGTGTACAGCCACCGCAAGGGCAAGGGAATGCCGTCGTATGACAAACTGGCGGAGAACCTGCAGGTGGGCGATCTGCTGGTGGCGAAGAAGCGCGCGCGCCATATCATGATGTTCATCGGCACGCTGCGCGATTTTGGCTACACAGAGGAGGAACTGCCGGAGCTTGCGCCGTATCTGGATTACGCGCTGGTGATTCATTGCGGGCCGAATTTCGCTTATACGGACCGCATTCAGGCGTTCCTTGATGCCCATCAGGATGATTCCTACTACAAGGGGGTCAAGACGACTGACGGCGGCGTGGCGATTTCCATCATCGGCGTGCCGTTTGCGGATGCGCCCAATCACGGCTCGTATGGGGTCAACGACTTTGCGTGGTTCGATATGCCCGACGGCTATAAGCTGACGATTTGGGATCTGCCGAACGCGACATCCTTCTGCTGGTTCCGCATGAATCCCTGAAAATGCCACCGCTGGTTGCAGAAATACGCAAAAAGAACATTTCTTGCTTGCAATTCCGCCGCCTTTGCGATAGAATAGACTGATATCTTTTTCACAAGAGGGAGGAAGGCACAATATGTTTCCCATTGTCAAAAAGCGTGTGCTGAATGAAACAGTCACGCTCATGGAAATCGAAGCGCCGCTGGTGGCGCGCAAGGCGCTGCCGGGGCAGTTCATCATCTTCCGCATTGATGAGGAAGGCGAACGCATCCCGCTGACCATTGCCGGTTACGACCGCGAGAAGGGCACTGTCACCATCATCTTCCAGAAAGTCGGCTACACGACCATGAAGCTCGATACGCTGAACGAGGGCGACGCGCTGCTGGATTTCGTCGGCCCGCTGGGTGAGCCGAGCCATACCGAGGGCGTGAAGCGCGCGGCGGTCATCGGCGGCGGTCTGGGCGTGGCGATTGCCTATCCGCAGGCAAAGGCGCTGCACGAGGCGGGCTGCGAGGTGGACTTGATTGTCGGCTTCCGCAACGAACACCTCATCATCCTGAAGGATGAACTGGCGGCGGCGTGCACCGACCTGACCATCATGACCGACGACGGTTCGAACGGCAACAAGGGCTTTGTGACGCAGGCGCTTCAGGCGAAGCTTGATGCAGGCAAGGCGTACGACGAAGTGATTGCCATCGGCCCGCTGCCGATGATGAAAGCCGTATGCGACCTGACCAAGCCCAAGGACATCAAGACCATCGTGTCCATGAACCCGATTATGATTGATGGCACGGGCATGTGCGGCGGCTGCCGCGTGACAGTTGGCGGCGTGACGAAATTCGCGTGCGTGGACGGCCCGGACTTTGATGGGCATCAGGTGGACTGGGCGGAAGCAATTTCCCGCAGCCGCATGTTCCGCCCGGAAGAGCAGCGGGCGATGGAAAAGCTCCACAAGTGCCGCCTGACGGGAGGTGTTCGATAATGCCGAACATGAGTCTTCAGAAGCATCCGATGCCGGAGCAGCAGCCGGACATCCGCGCGACGAATTTCAAGGAAGTCGCGCTGGGCTATACCCGCGAAATCGCCATGGAGGAAGCTGACCGCTGCCTGCATTGCAAGAATGCGCCCTGCGTCAAGGGCTGCCCGGTGAATGTGCCGATTCCGGACTTCATCGCGCATATTAAGAAGGGCGAGTTCCAAGAGGCGTATGAGACGATTCGCTTGCAGAACGGTCTCCCGGCGATTTGCGGTCGCGTCTGCCCGCAGGAAACGCAGTGCGAAAGCAAGTGCGTCCGCGGTATCAAGGGCGAACCGGTCGGCATCGGCCGTCTGGAACGCTTTGCGGCGGACTATGCCATGACCGAGGGCACGGTGTCCGCGGAAACGGCAGCGCCGACGGGCAAGAAAGCGGCAGTCGTCGGTTCTGGCCCCGCGGGTCTGACCTGTGCGGCGGATTTGGCGCGCGCAGGCTGGGACATGACCGTCTACGAAGCGCTCCATACCCCCGGCGGCGTGCTGATGTACGGCATCCCGGAGTTCCGTCTGCCGAAAGCGCTCGTGCAGAGGGAAATTGACAATATCCGCAAGTTGGGCGTGAAAATCGTCACGAATGCGGTTGTCGGCCGTGCCATGACGGTGGAAGAACTGCTCGAAGAGGGCAATGACGCGGTCTTCGTCGGTTCGGGCGCGGGTCTGCCGAACTTCCAGAAGATTCCCGGCGAAAGCCTCTGCGGCGTGTATTCCGCCAATGAGTTCCTGACCCGCATCAACCTCATGCGCGCCTACACCTTCCCGGAGCATGATACGCCCGTGAAGGTCGGTCAGCGCGTGGCAGTCATTGGCGGCGGCAACGTCGCGATGGACGCAGCCCGCTGTGCGCGCCGTCTGGGGGCGGATGTGTCGATCGTCTACCGGCGCAGCGAGGCGGAAATGCCCGCCCGCAAAGAGGAAGTCCACCACGCCAAGGAGGAAGGCATCCACTTCCGGATGCTGACGAACCCCAAGGCGATTCTGGGCGATGAAAACGGCTTTGTCCGCGCCATGACGTGCGTGGAAATGGAACTGGGCGAGCCGGACGAGCGCGGACGCCGCCGTCCCGTGCCGAAGCCCGGCAGCGAGTTCGACCTACCCGTGGAGACGGTCGTTGTCGCTATCGGCAACAGCCCGAATCCGCTGATTAAGAAAACCACGCCTGACCTGCCGACCGAAACGTGGGGCGGCATCACGACGGATGAACACGGCCGCACGGGCAAGAAGCATGTCTATGCGGGCGGCGACGCCGTGACGGGCGCAGCGACGGTCATTCTGGCAATGGGCGCTGGCAAAAAGGCGGCGCAGGCCATTCTGGAAGACGCGGCGAAGGAAGAATAAACCAATCAAGACGCCTGACCGTGCTTGCGGCGGGCGCTTTTTTTGCGCTCGACAAATCAGAAAAATAGGTGTATAATGGAAGTGGCAAGAGAAGAGATAGGAGGGGACACCCATGAGCAAAGGCAAGCGACTGGTATTGGCATTGGTGCTGCTGGTGACGTTTTGCACCGTGGCGATTGCGGCATCCCCAAAGGTGGACAGCATCCTGCAGGAACACGACGTGCTTGTGCCGTTCTTCCTGCCGCGTACGCTTTTCACCATCACGCCGCAGGGCGACGACGTAACATGGTCAATCAGCCGAAAGAACGGCGACGAATGGGAGGACGCGACCGTTTCGTGGGATCAGTCCACACCGCTGCAGGGCGAAATCGGCGCGGACGACGGTCAGCAGCGCATCTGGTGGAATTTCAAGAATTACGGCGACAACACCGGACATGACGGCGGCGTGACGCATCGGCTGGACGTCAAGGTCAACGGCGAAACGGTCACGCAGGTGGATTTCGATGTGACCTATGTGCCGGAGCTTGGGCTGGACTACATTTCCCTGCGCGACTGGAAGACGGAAGAAGACTTGAAGGCAGCGCGGTACGCGTGGTACAACAAGGCGGAGGTTTGCTCGTTCGGCCCGCAGTTCAAGGAGGCTTGCGACGAACTGACGGACGAATGGTACCGCTTCTCTGTCGTTGATTTGAGCCAGCAGGGCACGCAGGTGTTCGACATGATTGCGAACGACACTTGGCATCTTGGCTATGTGACCGTGACGGTGGACGGCGATTGGGCGCAGGTGGATTATTTCTGCTCCGAAGACCTTGACCCGGACAGCCAGTGGGATCAGGTGCACGTCTACCGCGAGTTTTTCACCTTCTTCCGCAGCACGGAGGAGGTGCACCGCCTGACGCCGCGGCGTATTGAGTCGCCGTTTGCCTTCGGCAAGCCGTTCCGCATTTCGGATTATTTCGGCGATGACCGTGTGGTACTGCTCTACGTCAACAACCTGATGTCTTTCAGTACGGCAAACCCGTATGTGACGCGTTTCGGGATGAATAAACCGGAAAATCAGGATACGCTCAACGCCATGAAAGCGCTGATGAATCACGCGCTGTAACGGGGGACGGTACGCGCCGCCCCTTTTTCTGCGGCATGATGGCGCATTTGTCCCCGCGAACCCTTGAAATTTGCGCGGGGATGCTGTATACTATCAAAGGGGCTTATGCGCCCGAAAGGAGACCGGCAAATGAAACTGATTATTGCAATCGTGCAGGATGAAGATGCCTCCCGGCTGGTGAATCAGCTGATGAAAGCCGGAATCGGCGTGACGAAGCTGGCGACGACCGGCGGCTTTCTGCGTGCGGGAAACACGACACTGCTCATCGGCGTGGATGACGCGAAACTGCAGGAAACGCTGGATATTATCGAGAAAGTCTGCAAGTCGCGGAAGCAGATGGCGGCATCCCCGACACCGATGGGCGGCGCGAGCAATGTCTACACGTCTTTTCCGATGGAAGTGACGGTTGGCGGCGCGACAGTGTTCGTCCTGACAGTCGATCAGTTTATGAAACTTTGAGGGAGCGTCAAATGGCGGCACAGACAGGGAATACAGCGCCCGTTCTGAGCGATTTTCAGGGACAGGGCGCTGTTTATGATGGTTTGATGCGCACGCTGCGCGACGGCACGTTCGTTCACGCGTACCTCATTACCGGGCTGGAAGGCATGGGCAAGCGGACGCTGGCGCGGCTGCTGGCGCAGTATTGGCTCTGTCAGGCGCCGGAGGGAGAGAACCGTCCCTGTGGTGTGTGTCGGGCGTGCCAGCAGGTGCGTGACGGGACGCACGCGGACTTGGTCATCATTGCGCCCGGCAAACCGATTAGCCCGGACGTGCGCCCTGACATGAAGTCCATCCCGGTGGATGAAATCCGTGCGCTGATTGCGATTACGGGTCGCCACACATTCGAGGGCGGACGGCGTGTTGTGCTGATTGAACAGGCAGACAAGATGAATCCGCCCGCGCAGAACGCCCTGCTCAAAACGCTGGAAGAGCCTGTGCCCGGTACGATTTTTCTGCTGATGACGGAATCGCCGTCACTGCTGCTGCCGACGATTGTCAGCCGCTGCCGCGAACTGAAGCTGCATCCGTGGGATGACCGAACGGTGCTGTCCGTATTGGAAAAGCACGGCGTGACGGGTCAGCGCGCGCAGGAGGCACTGCATGTCAGCGGCGGATCAATCGGCAAAGCGCTGGCGGTCGCGGGCGTGCGGCTGCGGCGCGGGAGCGGGCGCCGGGGCCACACTGCTGGCAACGGCGTTGACCTCCTGCTGCTGGCGCTCGGCGGCCTGGCGGGCCTCCTCCAGAATAGCGGTCAGCGTTGCCTTGATACCGGCGCGGTCACCGCCGCACTCGGAGCAGACGGTGGTGTTTTCCTCATTGGGATGGAACGCACCGCAGGCGCAGAACCAGCCGTACTCGGTGTCCTGGGGCACGCAGGTCAGTTGGACATTGCCGGTGCGCTGCTGCAGCGTCTTGGCGATGGAGCCGGGCAGTACGCGGGGCATGTTCAAGCGAACACGCTTGTAATTGCGCAGGTCGACGCCGCGGCCATTGAGGAACGCGCGATCCTGCTCGACCTCCACGCTGGAAACCGGCGTGTCGCTGACATAGACAGCGTCATCGCTGCCGAACACGGCACCGGGCTGGGCGTTGAGCTGCTCATAGTAGAAGTCATCCTCGCACAGGACCTGACCGGCGGCATCCTTACATTTGAAGTGGACGACCAGGCCGGTCAGCGGCTCGGTGCCGACATTCTTGAAGGTCAGGCAGACGGCGACCTCACCGGTCGTGTCACCCTTCAGCAGTTCGACACGCACGAACTGCACCGGACTTCCGGCGGTATAGTAGTTGGCGCGGGACTGCGCCATCAGGGAAAAATTCTGATCCATAGTTACACCTACTCTTTACTCTTGCGTGTCGGGCTGGGGGTTGGCCGGCTCGGCAGGCTGCTGGGTTTCGGGCTGTTCGGCAGGCTGCACAGGTGCGGCAGAATCCGGCGCAGGTGCTTCAGGCTGGGCGGTCTCGCCCCTGCCCAGGTCATAAGGCGGCAGGGTCCCGCCTTCCATCAATGTTTTGAATTCCTCACCGCTGATCTTTTCGCGCTCCATAAGAACGCCTGCTACCTTGTGCAGCTCGTTCATGTGCTCGGTCAGGGTGCGGCGGGCGGTCTCATAGGCCTCATCCACAATGTCGCGGATCTCGTTGTCGATCTCGGACGCGATAGCCTCCGAGTAGCCCTTGCCCTGGCCGAAGTCACGTCCCAGGAAGGTCTCGCCGGGGTCACTGCCGTAGACGACAGGCCCCATCCGCTCGGAGAAGCCGTAGCGGGTGACCATGGCGCGGGCTGTATCGGTGGCGCGCTGCAGGTCGCTGGACGCACCGGTGGAGATGTCCTCCAGCACAAGCTGTTCGGCCACACGGCCACCCAGCAGGGTGACGATGTTTTCAAACATCGCGGTCTTGGTGACGTAGCTGGGGTCCTTCTCGGGCAGGTACATTGTGTAGCCGCCCGCACCGCCGCGGGAGATAATGCTGATCTGGTGCACGGGATCGTGGTGCTTGCTGAAGTAGCCCGTGATAGCGTGGCCTGTCTCATGGTAGGCAGTCAGGCGGCGCTCCTCGTCGGTGACGACGTGGCTCTTCTTCTCAGGGCCCATCATAACCTTGACGGAGGCTTCCTCGATCTCCTTTTCGGTGATGGCCTTCTTGCCCTGACGGGCGGCCAGCAGTGCAGCCTCGTTCACGAGGTTCTCCAGATCAGCGCCGGAGAAGCCAGCCGTGGAGCGGGCAATCGTTTTCAGGCTCACATCGGGGCCGAGAGGCTTATTCTTTGTATGGACGCGCAGAATCTCCTCGCGGCCCTTGACGTCGGGCAGACCGACGTAGACCTGACGGTCAAAGCGGCCGGGGCGCAGCAGCGCCTTGTCCAGAATGTCCGCGCGGTTCGTGGCAGCCATGACGATGACGCCGTCGTTGGCCTCGAAGCCGTCCATCTCGACCAGCAGCT
>OGXH01001337.1_pt1 | contig 18098 bp, 14 predicted proteins | sample 1576241 | NCBI WGS metagenome assembly OGXH01 (sample SAMEA3541529, study PRJEB24748) | human gut metagenome | biome: human gut; feature: human-associated habitat; material: faeces | place: China | collected 2012
TGATGCCTGCGGATTGTTCCGTGCTGCGCACTCCCACAATCCTGATATCAATTTATTTTACTATATTTCGGGATAAAAAGGAAGCTTTGCATTTTGGCGGCGCTCCCTTCGTGGCATCTCGTGGGCAAATTCTCATGCAAGCATGGAATTCTGCCCACGGGATGCCACGAGGGAACTGTAGTATAAATTTTAAAAAATTTTGAATTTTGCTGTTCTGCCCTTAAAATCTGCCTGGAAATAGTGTATGATGTTACTATCTTTCAATAAAGGACGGTACATTACATGAAATTTTTCCAGAAAAGATCCTTCTTTTCTTTTATGATAGCACTTGGAGTCGGCGCCAATCTGTTTTGTGGCGCTGTTTTAACGGCTCGCGCCGAGGTCATCGATTACCAGGCGCTGGCGGAGGCCAACCTTTCGATCCCGGTTGAGAGCAACGAAATCAAAAACTGGCCGGAGGGTCCGATCCTCAATGCTCGCTCCGCGATTTTGATGGATGCGGACAGCGGTGCAATCCTTTATGCCAAAAATATCCACGAAAAGCTCTATCCCGCCAGCACAACCAAGATTCTGACTGCCTACATTGCGCGTCAGAACAGCGAATTAAATGAGATGATCGAATATTCCGATACCGCGGTGCACAGCATCGACTGGCGAAGTGATTCCAACATCGGCATCAAAGCCGGTGAAGCGATCACGATGGAACAATCCCTCTACGGTCTGCTGGTGGGCTCCGGCAGTGAATGCGGCAATGCCATCGGCGAACATATCAGCGGCAGTATGGAAGCGTTTGTAGATTTAATGAACCAAACCGCAAAGGAGCTCGGCTGCACGGATTCCCATTTCGTCAATACCAATGGCAAGCATGATGACAATCACTATACCTCCACCCATGACCTCGCTCTGATCGGGCAAAAGTTTTTCTCCGATGACGTGCTTTGCCGCATGTCTGACACGGCAAGCTACAAAATCCCGGCGAGCGCAACGCTGTCACAGGATCTGATTCCGAACAGCAAAAACAAGCTGCTGCCCGGTAAAACCTACGCTTACGAATATCTCGTCGGCAGTAAGACCGGCTACACCGCAAACGCTCGCTCTAACCTCGTTTCCTGCGCCCAGAAAGACGGGCTGAAGCTGATCTGCGTCGTTATGATGGAGGAGTCCCCGCAGCAGTTCAAGGATACGATAAGCTTATTTGATTACGGTTTCAGCAACTTTTCTTCTGTTACAGCATCCAAAGAAGACACCACCTATCAGGTAAAAAACGGCGACCTGTTCGCAAATACGTTCAATCAGTCCAACATCCTTTCTATCGACCCGGATGCGAAAGTTCTCCTTCCGGATACGCTCACCTTTGCCGATCTGGATTCCGAGCTGAGCTATGATAACCTGAAGGATGGACAGGCCGCTGTCATCCACTACTCCTACGAAGGTCAGGATCTCGGCAGCGCGCCGATCCTCTTTTCCAGCATAACGCCCTTTGATTTCAGTGCAGAACCGGTTTCTGAAACGGAAAGCGCAGCCATCGCAACAGCGGATGGCTCTTCCAAGGCAGATGCGAACAGCGTACAAAGCAGCGCTTCTAATGCGCAAAGCAGCACAGACAGCTCCGGCACGGATGGCAATGTGAATGCTTCCAGTGCAAACGGTTCCTCCGGCACACAGGGCGCCACGAGCGCGCAGGCTGGCACTACAGCGTCTGAATCCGTCGCTTCCACAACTTCTCCGACCACAGTTTCCACACCGGGGGGAAATGTTATTTTCTTAAACGTCCGTAAAATTTTGCTTGCAGTCAGCATTGTCGCGGTTATCCTGATCGTCATTCTGGTGATCCGTTCCATTCTGATCGGACACAGCCGCAATCGCAAGCGCCGCGATATCATGAAACGACATCGCAGCCGCAAAGATGAAATCATCGACTTCGACCGTTACACCGATCCCTTCGCGTAAGACACAGGACGGGATGCACAAAAATGCCGCAGACCATTTCTTTTGAAACCGGTCTGCGGCGTTTTTTCGTATTATTTTATTATATGGGCTCCCCGGCGTGTCTCCGATGTCAGCGTCCCGCCTCACCGTTTCCCGAGCTTTTCCTGCGCTTCGCGGTGTCTGTGCTCCTTACGCAGCTGGCGGATGTGATCTTTTCTCTCCATCAGGGCGGCAACCTCTTTCTCTCCGACCAGCTTCGTCGTCTTGACGGCGTAAACCATGTCATCGTCCGCTTTTTTCACGCGGATTTTTCCTTTCATCCAACCGTGCTTATCGCACCACGACAGGCTGTAATAGTGCTTGCCGTTTGGCGAGAACCAGCGGACTTTTTTGCGAAGGTTATGATGGCACAGATAACATCTGGTGGAAAGAACCTCTTTATCCGCCATCAACGCCTCCTTATCCGGAAACGGTCGGGAAATATATTTTGCATAATTATCGAATACGACATGCACCTCGCTGCGGTGGTTTTCCGGCAGCTGGAACGTGTCGAAGGAAACCCGCTGCAGTGCAATCGGGTCTTTGATCATCTGAAATACCCGTGCGGTATACACCGCGTCGCTGATCGCCCGGTGAAATGGAATATCCTTTGGAATCTGCAGATAATCTACCGCATATTCCAAGCTCCTTCGCACCTTCTGATCTTCGTAGGCGATGGAAAACAGCTTCTGAATATCATAGAACCGGACAGGTCCTTTTCCAAGGGGCTCCATACCGAAAAACCGCATATTTTTCTGAAGCTCCGTCAGATCCTGCGGTCCCCAGGTACCGAACATGAAATCCTCGCCACACCACGCCAGAAAGTCCTTCATCACGACATCAAAGGTCCGACATCCGGAGAGATCTTTCATATGGATGCCGATCAGCTTTTCTGTAATATGGTGCATGGTATCATAAACCTGCGGACGGATCAGCTCCTCAAAGGTATCCACAATTTCCATCCGGCTGTTTAATTTTACCGCACCGATCTCAATAATTTCAAACGTAAGCAGTCTGTTGCGGGCATCGCGGCTATCAGACGCCTGATTCCATTCCAGATCCAGAACCACATAATCCATTGATCGTTCCTCCGCCCACTACAACATCGCCATCATAAAGTACAACCGACTGTCCGCAGGTAATTGCCCTCTGGGGCTCGTCAAAGACCAGATGAATGCTGTCCGGTCCGGTGATCTCTGCGTTCGCCCACTGCTCCTGGTGACGGTAACGGATTTTCGCTTTGATGCGCTGCGTGCCCGTCGGCACCTCACCGCTGATCCAGTGGAAATCCTTCGCCGTCAGCTCCTTTGACCACAGATCCCGGTCGCGTCCAAGAACTACCGTATTGGTCTTTGGATCGATCCTGCACACATACATCGGCTCATGCAGGGCTAGTCCCAGCCCTTTGCGCTGTCCGATCGTATAGCAGATAATTCCCTTATGCTGCCCCAGCACATGTCCTTCCTGATCTACGAAATTGCCTGGCTCAAAGCTTTTGCCGGTGTATCGTTCAATAAATCCGGCATAATCTCCGTCCGGTACAAAGCAGATATCCTGGCTGTCATGCTTGCGCGCATTGATCAGTCCCTGTTCTTCCGCCATTTCCCGGATCTGCGGCTTCGTCATGCCGCCCAGGGGGAACAGCGTATGTACAAGCTGCTCCTGCGTCAGGCTGTAGAGCACATAACTCTGGTCTTTCTTTTCATCGATGGCTTTTTTCAGGAGGAACTTTCCGTCCTGTTCTTCGATTCGGGCATAGTGTCCGGTTACAACGTAATCGTAATCCAGCTCCTTTGCCCGCTTCATCAGCTTCTCGAACTTCATATAACGGTTACAGTCGATACACGGATTCGGGGTGAATCCGTTTTCATAGGCGCAGACAAAGCGGTCCATGATCTGTGTGCCGAAATCTTCCGTAAAATTGAACACGAAATACGGAATGCCCAGCTGACGTGCAACGCTTCTTGCGTCCTCCACGTCATCTAACGAACAGCAGGTATGCCCTTTTCGTTCGCAGCTGTCCTCTCCGGCAAACAGGCGCATCGTAACGCCCATACAATCATATCCGTCCCGCTTCATCAGCCATGCCGCGACGCTCGAATCTACGCCGCCGCTCATGGCAATCATCGCCTTTTTCATTCTCTGTCTCCGTTCTTTTTATTCCTGCCCTGCCTCTCCCGGAACTTTCCAGCTCATGCTTCTCAGGCTCAGGGCCAGTGTTGTCGTATTATGCAGCAGCGCTGATGTCGTAGGCTGAATCAGCCCGGTCACACCGGCTGCAATTAAACTGCCGTTGATGCCAAGGATTGCACGGTAGTTGACATGAATCCGCCGCATCATTTCTTTGCTTAAGCGGCGCAGGTAAACCAGCTCCTGCAGGCTGTCCGCACCGACTGTAATATCCGCAATTTCCCGCGCAAGCTCCGAACCGTCGCTAATCGCGATGCCGACATCCGCAGCAGAAAGCGCCGGGGAGTCGTTGATTCCGTCGCCGACCATGACTACCCTGCGTCCGGCTTCTTTTTCCTGCTGGACAAAGTTCGCCTTGTCCTCCGGCAGAACTTCCGCATGGTATTCGTCCACGCCGATCTGTTTTGCGATCGCCGCTGCTGTTCGCTCGCTGTCGCCAGTCATCATGACGATTTTTGTAAATCCTTCCCGTTTCAGCTCGCGGATAACCTGTTTTGCCTCTTCACGCACCGGATCTTCAATACAGAGCACTGCTTCCAGCACGTTGTCAATTGCCAGATACAGATGGGAATACTGCAGCGGCAGTTCATCGAAGCACTGCTGGTATTCCGGACGGATCCGGCACTTCTCATCTTCAAATACAAAGTGGGCGCTGCCGATCACCACACGCTTTTCCCCAACATAAGAGGCAATGCCATGTGCAACGATATATTCCACCTTGGAATGTACTTCCTCATGCTCCAGATTACGCTCTGCCGCTGCGCGCACAACCGCCTTTGCCATCGAATGAGGAAAATGCTCCTCCAGACATGCTGCCAGACACAAAAGATCGTCTTCCTTTTCCTCACCAAATGCGATAACAGAATGCAGTGTAGGCTGCGCTTTGGTCAGCGTACCGGTCTTATCGAATACGATGGTGGAAGCCTCGGAAAACGCTTCCAGATATTTTCCGCCCTTTACGGTGATCTTCGCTGCGTTTGCTTCGCGGATCGCTGTCAGGACAGTCAGTGGCATCGCAAGCTTTAATGCGCAGGAAAAATCAACCATCAGTACGGATAACGTTCTGGTAACATTTCTTGTAAGCAGCCATGTAAGACCGGTTCCAAGGAAGGTGTAGGGAACCAGCCTGTCCGCCAGATGCTCCGCACGTCCTTCTACTGCAGACTTGAGCTTCTCGGAATCCTCGATCATCGTAACGATCTTTTCGTAGCGGGTCGAGCCGGAAACCGCTTTGACCTCAATCGTCAGCTCGCCCTCTTCCACAACGGTTCCGGCATAAACGAATCCTCCCTTTTCCTTGCGGACAGGCTCGGATTCACCGGTCATGGAAGCCTGATTGATCATTGCTTCGCCATCTGCCACTACACCGTCAAACGGGATGACGTTGCCGACATGGATCACGATATGGTCGCCCGGCACAACGGATGCGGAATCCACAAGGATTTCCTGATCCCGGGTCTTTATCCACACTTTGCCGACATTTAACGACATGCTGCGCGCCAGATCGCCGACAGACTTTTTATGTGTCCACTCCTCAAGGATTTCACCCAGACCAAGCAGGAACATAACCGATCCTGCCGTCGAGCAGTCCCGCCGCAGAATCGATACGGTAATCGCTGTCGCATCCAGAACCGGGACTTCCAGTTTTCCTTTGGAAAGGCATAGGACGCCTTCTTTTACATAACGGAAAGCTTTCCATATAGTATACACATTTCTGATCGGTAAGGGAAGCATGTATTTTGTAAATAACCGTTTTGCCACATGCCCGATCAGTTTTTCTTTATACTCTACATTCAGCGCACGTCCCGAACTGGAACGGACGGAATCCGGCAGCTGTACGTCTTCATAATGAAAACGTTTCAGCGCCTCGATCAGATCTTTTAATTCGCCGTTATACTCGATCACCGCATCCTGCGTCTGCTCGTATACGGTCGCTTTTGTCACACCTGGCTGTGTTTCCAGAAAATACTGCAGGGTGTCCGCCTGATCAAAGCTCATTCTGGACTGCCCCATATGCACCCGGATTCGCCCGGGAATTTTGTGTTTGATTTTAAAGTTCATTTTTTCCGCTCATTTCTGCGCACGCTTTTTGCGCATGTCGAGTTTGTGTCAAGTGCGCACAGACACAAATCTCGCGATTGAAAAATTTTATTTTTCGACCTTTTGACTCTGATATCAGTATATCCACAAATTGTACTTTTTTCCATAACAAAGTCATAATCTGTTTACTTTTTTGCATTCGAACGCTATAATACAAAAAGAATTTTCGGAAGCGGGATGTGTGGGGTTCACATATCCCGCTTTTTTTGACGCTTTACTGTATTATCACAATGAAAGAAGGAAACTGCCATGTCACCCAAGCTGCACCATACGTTAAAAAATCTGTTCCGGATTTTCCTGATTCTGTTTGGAAACGCCCTGTATTCCCTTGCAGTCGTCGCCTTTATCCTGCCATCCGGCATCATCACCGGCGGCACAACCGGTCTGGCCCTCGCATCTGCGCACTGGTTCCACACGCCGATCACAGCGTTCGTACTGTGCTTCAATGTCCTGACCTTTTTGCTCGGGCTTTTCGTGCTCGGCTGGAAGTTTGCCGCGACTACGCTTTTATCCACGTTCTTATACCCGATCTTGCTCGCATTCTGGCAGCAGTTCCCGGCGCTGTCCTCCCTGACGAAGGACGCAATGCTCTGCACGATCCTCGGCGGAATGATGATCGGTGCCGGCATCGGCATTGTCATCCGCGCAGGCGCATCCACCGGCGGTATGGACATTCCGCCCCTGATTTTAAAAAAACTATTCCATCTCCCTGTTTCCGCAACGCTCTATGTGTTTGATTTTTCCATCCTGATTCTGCAGATGTTCTTTTCCGACATCGAAGAAAGTCTTTACGGCATTTTGCTCGTCATGATCTATACCTTTGTGCTGGACAAGGTTTTAGTCATCGGCACCCATCAGGCTCGCGCCGACATCGTCAGCAGTCATTATGAAGAAATCCGGCAGGCAATTTTTACCCGTCTTGACCGCGGCTGCACCCTTTTAAATGCGACGACCGGCTATCTGCAGACCGATCAGCCCGTCCTGATGACCGTCGTTTCCCGCCGCGAAATGGCTTCCCTGAATCAGATTGTCATGGAAATCGACCCCCATGCCTTTTTGATCATCAGTGATGCAAACGAGGTCAAAGGCTCCGGCTTTACCAGCACCAAAATCCATAAAAAGAACCCGAACCTCTGATCAGTTCCGGGTCTTTTCCACAATCAGCTCTTTCAATTTCCACAGACACCAAAGGTTTGGAACCGCCATGCAGGCATTGCATAGGTCCGACAGGTTCCAGACCAGCTCCAGCGAGCAGACGGATCCGAGATATACAAACACCATGTAAATCACCTGAAATACCGTTACACCTCTCTCGCCCCACAAATACCGCGCCGCACATTCCCCATAAAAGCTCCAGCCGATAATCGTCGCAAATGCAAATAGCACCAGGCAGAGCGACAAAAGATCCTCCCCCGCAACCGGCAGGTTCGAAAATGCAACAAAACAATATTCATCTGCAGCAGCCGCCCTGTAAGGAGCGGCATTTTTTACCATATCGCTCAAAATTGCAAGCGCCGTCACCGCGCACATCACCAGCGTATCCCAAAACACTCCCGTCATCGAAACCAGCCCCTGATCCCGCGTAGATAGCCCTTCCGCCGCTGCCGCCGTCATCGGCATCGAGCCCATTCCAGCCTCGTTTGTAAAAAGTCCTTTCGCCATTCCGGTGCGAACCGCCATTTTCACTGCAGTCCCTGCAACGCCTCCGATCACCGCTTTTTTCGAAAAAGCAGACACAAAAATCGCCTGAAGTGCCGCCGGAATCCATGCTGCATTTTTTACCAGCAAAAACAGACAGCTACCCAGGTACAGCACGCTCATCACCGGAACCAGGCAGGTACAAACCTTCGCCGTTTTTTTCGCTCCTCCGATCAGGATGCTGCCCGCCAAAAGCGCCGCTGCGATACCGATCCAGTGTACAGACACCGGAAGCCTGCGAGAAATTGCCGCTGTCAGGGAATGCGCCTGCACACCGCTTCCGACGCACAGCGCCGCCAGCACGGGAAAGACGGAAAAAAGAACCGCCAGCAGCCGATTGTGCAACAGCTGCTCCATCACATACATCGGTCCGCCATAAAAGCTTCCGTCTGCCCGCTTTTTCCGGCACGCTGCAGACAGCACGCTTTCCGCATAGCAGGTCGCCATCCCGAAAAAGCCGCTGATCCAGCACCAGAAAACCGCCCCGGGTCCTCCGAGCGCAATTGCACTCGAAATTCCGATGATATTTCCGGTTCCGATTGTCGCCGCCAGGGCGGTTGACAGTGCTTCATAGGGTGACAGCCCTCCTGATCCGGCAGAGGACAGGCTTCGGCGCAATCCATCCGGCAGCTTCCTTTGAATAAAGCCCAGTCGAATTGTAAAATACAAATGTGTCCCGGCAAGCAGCACCAGCATTGGAAAATTCCACAAAAGGTCGCAGACCGTCCGCACCGCGTCATTGAATCGTTCCATCCTGATTTCCGTTTCAGACAGCCTTTCGCCGCACGTTCCGGTACCCGGCTGTCACAGTCGTTTTTTCTTTTCCAATATATGACGCAGGATGTTTTTTCTATGAATAATCGGGTAGGAGGTAAATAATTATTTTATTTACCGTCCTCCCACACCACCGTGCGTACCGTTCGGTACACGGCGGTTCTTTAGTTTTCACATATTTTCAAATAGAACTCTGTGAATGTTGGGTATCCAAGTTCACGGAGTTTCTTATTGTTAAATGCGGTTTGGAAGACAAAATATCCACTGCAATACCAGTTTCCATTTCGCATGTTGGCACAAATCCACGCCTTTTCCTTATCCACACCTAGCTTTTTGAGTTCTCTAAATTTTGTCTTAACCTTTTTCCATTGTTTCCAATAGATTGCCCTTATTTTATGGCGCAGCCATTCATCTGTTTCTTTTAGGAGCTTCTTCATATCTGCCATTCCGAAGTAGTTTACCCATCCTCTTATGAACTGTGTCAGTTTTAATGCACGATATTCATTCCCCCATCCATTACTTCTATTCGTCAGTTCTCTGATTCTATTCTTCATCTTTGTGACTGACTTTGGGTGTACTCTAAATCTGCATTTACCTCGGTAGTTATAAAAGCTATATCCAAGGTATTTGACTTTGCTGATATGTGCCACACCAGTCTTTTCTCGATTTACTTTCAGATAAAGTTTTCTTTCAATAACTGGTGTGATGTTTTCCAAGGTTCTTTCTGCACTTTTTCTGCTTTTGCAGAATATCATACAGTCATCCGCATAGCGCACAAATCTGTGTCCTCTGCATGTCAGTTCCTTGTCTAGTTCATTCAGCATTATGTTACTGAGTAACGGGCTTAGCGGTCCGCCTTGTGGCATTCCAATTTCCGTCCTCTCAAACACCCCTCTGCTGATTATTCCAGCATTAAGGTATTTGTGGATGAGCGAGATAACTCTTCCATCCTTGATGGTTCGTGATAGTACTTCTATGAGTTTGCTTTGGCATACAGTATCAAAGAACTTCTCCAAATCCATATCTACCACATATACATATCCATCGTTTACATTTGTCTGGCATTGCTTTAGTGCATCGTGTGCACCTCTGCAAGGGCGAAAGCCAAAACTGCTTTCTGAAAACTGTTCTTCATAAATCGGCGAAAGTACTTGTGTAATTGCCTGTTGAAAAACACGGTCAACCACTGTTGGTATTCCCAGTTTTCTGATCTCGTCTTTTGTTTCTTTGGGTATCTCTACCCTTCGGACAGGATTGGGTTTGTATTTTCCAATCATTAACTGTTGTTTTAGTTGCGTTCCGTTGTCTCTGAGAAACGATAGAAGTTCATCCACGTTCATCCCATCGACTCCGCCTGCTCCTTTATTAGATTTTACCTTCTTGTACGCTTGATTAAGATTGTCATTCGACAAAATCTTTTCCATCAGTTTGTCCGTTTGAAAATCTGTGATGATGTAATTGTTTTCAGCAATCCTCTGATGGGCGGACACTTCTGCATACTCTTTCTGTTCCGCAGATACCATTTGCAGATAGTCTTCAATATGAAGTTGTCTGTCCTTAAATCCACCTTCGGTTACATTCATTTACTCACATCTCCTAAAGTTCAGTCCTTCCCATTATGTTTGCAACCACAATGGTACTATGACCTCTGCTGACTTCTCGCCATTCGTTGTTACTCACGGATTTCATACTCTGTTTCCATCCGCTGACGAGACCTCCCTTGGTACCACACGTTTCTTTCTCTCCATATATCTGCCACATTTACTACAGTTAATTCCGAGTAGTTATTGGACTTTAGTTTGTATAGCAACCTTATCCTTAACTATAGCCTGATGTGATTTCTGTTCGTCAGACCAGAGATTTGCCTCCACCTTCCTTCAGATTCCACCTCACAGTGGACACCCTTGGTCTTGGCTGTATCCTTCCCACTACTAGGGTGGATTGGGGACTTTCACCCATTAGAAACGTGCGCCGCAAGGCGCACTACGATAAAAAACCGGAATGCTTTCACATTCCGGTTCCAGTCGCGTGCGCGAGAAGATTCGAACTCCCGACCTTCTGATCCGTAGTCAGACGCTCTATCCAGCTGAGCTACGCGCACATTTTTCTTGTTTAGGACTTCGTGTCCCTCACAACAAAAATTATTCTACATTCTTTTCTTCGAATTGTCAACACTTTTTTTCAAAAACTTGAATCTTACCATAAAAAATGTTAGAATATCTCAAAAGAACGCGGAAAGTGCAGGCATTTCATCGACTGCATTTTTCCCAGAACGGAGACTATATTATGGAATTGAAACCTCAGCCAAAGCGCAACGGCTTTGCTACGTTTTCGCTGGTTCTCGCCATCGCTGCGCTCGCCAGCACCCTTACGATGACAATTGTCATTCCGATCTTTCTCGCGATCCTGTCCATCATGTTTGGGCTGTTGTCCCGAGGGAACACCTCCATGTCCAATCACGCCCTCGCAGGTGTCATCGTCGCCTGCAGTGCACTCCTCATCAATATTGCTGTCGGTGGGTTTTCTTTTTTTATTGTCTTTTCCAACTCCGATGCAAAACAGCAGTATTGGACAATGGTCAATGACACCTACGAGCAAATGACCGGTCTGACCTTTGACGAGATTCTGAACGAATACGGGATCGAACTTCCCGAAAGCTTACATGACTGAGAGGTAACCTACAAATGAATGATCAGACTACAACCACCGGCACAGCCTCCCCGTTAAAGAGGTCTGTCCTGAAGGGAAAAGCGCGCGCATCCCTGCTTGGACATTATATGCCGCTCTCCAGCGCCTTTCTTTCTCTCGCTATTTTGCAGTATATTATCACGGCTCCCTCCGGATTGATTCAGGTGCATCCGCCCTTTGGTACAATTTTGTATTATGCCGTCACCTTTGCTATCAGTATTTTCTTTGGGATTTTCCAGGTCGGCATCACAGGACTGTTTCTGAGCAATGCCTGCCATCAGCCGGTCTATGCGGGCGGCATTTTCTCTGGCTTTTGGCATGAGCCGTTAAAGGCCATCCAGATTCAGCTCGTTTTGTCCCTGCTGTTATGTATCCCGGAAATCCTGCCGTCGCTTCTTTTCAGCCTGTACCTGCAATCCGGTCGCGTGAATATGGTTTATCTCTATGCTGCAGCAGGGATCAGCATCGTTTTCCTGCCCTTTGTGCTGTATGTAAAAACGCTGTATTCCCAGGTTTTCTTCATCATGCTGGACTTTCCCGAGCTGAGTGCAAAGGAATGCTTAAAACGCTCCAGAAGGCTCATGAAAGGCCACAAATGGCAGTATTTCCTCCTGATGGTAAGCTTCCTGCCATGGCTAATGGGCGGGTTCTTAACCTGCGGCATCGGACTGCTGTATGTGTATCCTTATCAGAAGCAAACCTATGCCTACTTCTATCTTGAGCTGGTATCGTTAAAGAGCGCTGAAACGGCAGGTGCTAAAGCGTAAGCCCACACCGCCGCGACAGATAAGAATGCGAAACGCTGTTGCCAAGGCGCGCAGCGCCATCCCGTGACGCGCAGCTATGTTCCTTTGTCATAAACTAAAACCGGACACCGACTCTCTGACGAATTACTCTGTCAGGAATCGATGTCCGGTTCTATTTTTATCTTACAGTTCACTCGAAGCTTTCCGAGTTCAGATTTCATGCTCGCATGAGAATATGAACTCGGAAAGCTTCGAAGGGAGCACCATTTTATGAGCAAAAAGGAGCTGCAAAGCAGCGGAGAGCATCGAAGATGCGATTCATGACAATAGAATGTTCGCGGAGCGTGCATTCTATTGTATTGCGAATGGCGCGAGTGAACTATTCTTCCGTCGCTTTATCCTTTGTGTTGATCCACTTCAGATATGCGTTGATAAAGGGGTCGAGACCGCCGTCCAGTACGCCGTCTGCATTTGCAACCTCCTGATTTGTCCGAAGGTCCTTCACCAGCTTATAAGGCTGCAGGACATAGGAACGGATCTGGTTTCCCCATGCGATATCCTTGATCTCGCCACGGATGTCAGAAAGCTTCTCGGCGTTTTCTTCCTGCTTTAACAGATACAGCTTCGCCTTCAACATCTGCATCGCCTTATCCTTGTTCTGGAACTGGGAACGCTCATTCTGACACTGTACCACGATACCTGTCGGCAGATGCGTGATACGGATCGCAGAAGAGGTCTTGTTGATATGCTGACCGCCTGCACCGCTGCTTCGGTAGGTATCAATGCGCAGATCCTCCGGGTTGATCTCGATATCCAGATCTTCTTCGATATCCGGCATAACATCCAGAGATACGAAGGAGGTCTGGCGCTTGCCCTGGGCGTTGAAGGGGGAAATCCGGACAAGACGGTGTACGCCTTTTTCCGATTTCAGATAGCCGTAAGCGTTCTCACCGTTTACCTGGAAGGTAACGGACTTGATGCCCGCTTCTTCGCCGTCCAGATAGTCCAGAACTTCCACGGAAAAGCCCTTTTTCTCCGCCCATCTGGTATACATACGGTACAGCATGCCGCACCAGTCGCAGCTCTCTGTGCCGCCTGCGCCCGCATTGAGCTTTAAGATCGCATTATCCTTATCGTATTCGCCGGACAACAGCGTGCTGATACGCAGCTCATCCAGCTCTTCGATAAACTCATCCAATTCGCCCCGGATTTCTTCTACCATATCCGGATCTTCTTCCTCGTGCCCCATCTCAATCAGGGTTTCGATATCGGAATACTGCGTTTCCAGCTTATTGCACAGCTCCGCAGTATCCTTTAAATTTTTGAGCTCTTTCATCTTGCGGTTGGAGGAATCCGGATCGTCCCAGAAGCCGGGTGCTTCCATTTCCATCTCCAGCTCTTCGATGCGCTTCTTTTTTCCTTCCAGATCCAGGGAATCCTTCACTTCATGAAGGGTATTTTCGTAGCTTTGCAGCTCGAACTTCATCTGATCTAATTCTACCATTGCCATAATATTCGTCCACCTTTACCGGTTCTTTCCGCAGCAGTTTTTGTATTTCTTACCGCTTCCGCAAGGACAGGGATCGTTCGGGTAAATCTTGACGCTTTCCCGCTTTGCAGGCCGTCTCGGACCGCTCTCGTCCTTATTGGTGCCGGTCACCTTTGCTACCTGTTCTCTTTCTACCTTCTGCTCGATGCGGATATGGCAGAGCACGCGGATCGTATCCTCCTTAATGCTCTCTGTCATATTTTCAAACATACGTTTACCCCTTTACCGCTTAAAAAACGCTTCGATTTCCCTATCCATTTCCGCCCGGACATCTTCGCCCGCAAGCCAAGCACGTGTCCATGCTACAGTGTTTTCCACCGCATCTGCAATATGCCACTGCGCCTGCCAGCCAAACACCGTTTTCAGTCTACTACAGTCCAATTTTAAAAAGTTCGCTTCATGCGGGCCTTCCGCCGCGCATTTTTTCCAGTTTTTCCACATCTGCAAGGCGGCGGATCGCAACTACTTCCGGCAAAGAACTTCCTTCGATCGGAGGTATAAAGCACTCGCTTCCAAGTGCATAGATCAGTCTCGTGAAATGCACTTTCTCTCCGCTTTCAAGAATCACTTCTTTTTCATTTACATCGACAGACGCCACTTTCTTTCCTAACATTTGGAACACTTTGTTTTCTTCATACCATGACGGATCTACGATCGCGATCTGATCCGCGCTCAATCCTGCCACGATCGACTTTGTCAGCATCGGACGGTTGTATGCCGGATACTCTTCATCAGAAATGATCGTAACAGCTCCCGTTTTATCACGTTCCCTTATCGCCTTGGCAGCGTTAAATCCTGCCGTTCCGTTTCCGAGGATAACATAATATTCTTCTGTATTATTCAAAACGGCGCTTTCTTCTGCTTCAACTTCTATAAAATTCTCTTTCCCGACTCCGCACACCGGACATATCTCGATCGAAGAATCGAAAATTTCTCCGCAGACAAGACATTTCACAAGCGTTCTGGCGCCTTTTTTCTTCGGCTTTACAGGTTCTTTGTTCTGCACGATGCACCCGAACTGATATCCGTACTCATAAGCGCTCACAAGATCCGCTTCCGATGGTTTAAACCGAACGCGGAATCCTTCCGATACTTTCATTTTCAGTTGTTTCAGACGCTGCGTAATATTCGGCACTCCTTCTCCGCTCCAACCGTAGCTTCCGAATGCGCCGGCATATTTTCCTCCGTGAGTAGCCGGAAACATTGCAAGTGTAAGATCCCATATCGGCTTGAGCGCTTCTCCGACAATCGTAGGAGTTCCAAGCAATATTCCGTCCGCAAACAAAAGTTCTTCGTTCACTTTCTCTGCGTCTGCCTCAACCATGTCATAAGACCTGACGTCGATATCGCCGCTGTCTTTGACTCCTTCCGCGATTTTTTCCGCAAGCATCTTCGTGTAGCCATATGCGCTCACATACGGGATAATAACTGTTTTTTTCTCATTCGGATTGACCACTGTCGACCATTCTCTGTATTGCTTCATAACCTGTCTGATCCGATCTCCTACGAGAACCGGTCCATGCCCCGTACAGATCATGGAAATATCCATTGTTTCAACACGGTCGAGAGCTTTAAGCATAAAAGGTTTGAACGGTCCGATAATGCAGTCATAATAATATTTCAAAGCACTTTGATAATCCGCCTCATTTTTAATCTCACTTGATACGACTTCCGGGAGGCAGTAATGTGCACCGAAAGAATCACATGTTACAAGAATCTGTTCTTCCTCAATAAAAGTGTACATCGTATCCGGCCAATGAAGATTCGGAACAAACAAAAACTCAAGCGTCTTATTTCCGATCGTCATCTTCTCTTTATCCCTTGCCGGAATGCCGACAAAATCCCGGTTTACGATCTCTTTCAGGAAACCGAGCGCACATCCCGTAGCGATCACCTTCATCTGCGGACTATAATCGAGAAGGCGTTCTACGCTTCCGGCATGATCCGGCTCTGTATGACTTACAACAAGATAATCGATTTTCCGAATGTCGATCACTTCTTGAAGATGTTCCAAATATTCGTCAAAAAACTTCGCTTTTGCAGTCTCGAAAAGAACTGTTTTGTCCCCCGCCTTCATCACATAAGAATTATAAGTTGTACCGAATTCCGTATACATGATAATATCAAATACTCTGAGTTGATCGTCAATAATACCTGTCCAATAAAAATCATCTCTTAATTTCAAACTTTTCATTTTCTGCCTCCTCTTTTTCTTTTTTATGAAACTCCGTTTTTCTTGCAAATATCCGCCAGACAGCACTTCTCGCAGTACGGCTTTGTCCTTGCCGTACACACATCCCGCCCGTGGAAGACAAGCCTGTGACAGAAATCGCTTCCCTCCTGAGGAGGAATGATCTTCCACAAAGCCATCTCTACCTTTTTCGGCTCTTTGATCCCATCTACAAGTCCCATTCGATTGACCAGACGGATACAGTGTGTATCTGTCACGATCGCCGGTTTTCCGAATACATCGCCCATGATCAGATTGGCACTTTTTCTTCCGACTCCCGGAAGTTTCATCAGCGCGTCAAAATCATCCGGCACTTTCCCTTCATACTCATCCCGGATCATCTTCATACAGCCGCTGATATCGCGCGCCTTGCTTCTGCCAAGACCGCACGGACGCACAATTTTCTCAATCTCATCTACATCCGCTTCCGCCAAAGCTTCCACTGTCGGATATTTTTCATATAACCCTTCCACCACTACATTGACACGGGCATCTGTACACTGTGCCGCAAGCCGCACACTGACAAGCAGTTTCCATGCCTGATCATAATCAAGCGTACAGCCGGCGGACGGATATTCTTTTTTCAGCCGCTCGATCACCTGTAACGCACGCTGCTTTTTTGTCATCTTTGGTATCCCTCCGCTATCACTTCTCATCCATATGTTTTCTCAGTTCGGCAAGAGCTTCTGAAAATCTTTTTGACACAGCCGTCGGATTGCCTTTCAAATGTCTTGCTGCACGGATATAGCTTCTGTCTGTTCTGTCGTGCATCTTCGTCATCTCCCGGGAAATATTTTTCTTGATCTTCGCATATTCTTCCCGTTTATCTTCGCCGATCAATTCGTCAACCTTTGATGTAAATTCTTCCTTCATCAACAGTTCCGCCCTCTCCGACAATCTTGCAAGAAGACGCTGTCTCTCTTCGCGCCTTGCATGAACACGCGCCAGATATTCTTCTTTGCGTGAATTGATTTGTTCGCGGCGTTTCTTCTTTTGAACTTTGATCTCTTCTTTGTATCCCTCTACCATTTCTTCTGCGCGCTGACGGTAACTGTCCATATGCTCTTCTGCCAGTTTTTTGTAATCTTCCGCCATTTCTTCCGCACGTCCGCGGTAATCCTCTACATGTTCTTCTACACGCCTGCGATAATCTTCTACAAACTCACCTGCGCGCTGTCGATAATCTTCCACAAACTCACCTGCGCGCTGTCGATAATCTTCCACAAATTCTTCAGAAGCGACTTTTAATTTCTCCTGTATCTTCCTGATCTGTTTTTTGCTTTCTTCAAGCTGTGCAAGAATCCGCTTCAGATCCATCGCATCATTAAACGACTGCGTCACATCGACCGCCGCCGCAACAGTCAGCACAAATGCGATACCCTCCGCAATAATCGTCGGAATCTTCAGCACCGCTCCCTCGATCGCGGTTTCGTTCTCGCGCAGGTGCACATCCATTTGCGGGAAAGAGATTTCAATGTTGGCCTCGGTGAACTTTGCGTCAATGACTTTTCGGATGTCCGAGGCGATGCCGCTGCCGTGCAGGATGTCCCCCACCCAGAACCGCAGCCGGAAATCCAGCGAACTGGCCGCGAAATCGTTAAACAGAACCACCGGCTCGGGATAGGTCAGGACCTTCTGGTGCTCTTTCGCCACCTGTTTGAGCAGCTTCTCGACAAGCTGGATATCTGACCCGTAGGCCACGCCCACAGCGACCTCCTGCCGGACCATGCGCCCGTTGCGCGTCCAGTTGGTGAGCTTGCCGGACAGAAATTCCGCGTTGGGCACGAAGATGACGGCATTGTCGAACGTCTCCACCTGCGTGGACCGGATATTGATGCGCCGGACAATGCCGTTGACGCCGCCCACATCAATCACGTCGCCTTCGCGCAGGGTCTGCCCGAAGATGACCAGAAGCCCGCTGACGAAGTTGTTGATGATGTTCTGGAGGCCAAAGCCGATGCCTACGGACAAGCCGCCGGCGACCACCGCGATGCTGGTCAGGCTGAACCCAAGCGCGCTCAGGGTGTATAAACCGAACAAACCCCACAGGAGATACGTGAACCCGGCCTGAATCGGCCCCACAAGGCTGCGGTCAAGGCGCATGGAATGCGCGGGCACATTTTTATTCATCATCCCCAGCCGGATTTAACTTGTC
>OGXH01001361.1_pt1 | contig 17952 bp, 17 predicted proteins | sample 1576241 | NCBI WGS metagenome assembly OGXH01 (sample SAMEA3541529, study PRJEB24748) | human gut metagenome | biome: human gut; feature: human-associated habitat; material: faeces | place: China | collected 2012
GGGAGATATGTAGTCAAAGGAGAGTGCGATATGGACAGTAAAGACTATCTAGTAGCAAAGGTTGCTGCTCATGTTGTCTGTAATTGTTTTTTCGTGGACAGGATCAGAAAAAATAGAAACTCAAACCGCCGTTGAAACTTATGTGCGTCATGGTGGTGTTGTCCTTGCTCATGCGTTGGCGCAGCGTGCGGCTCTTTTCCGGGTCGAAACGTGCGTGCTGTACCAGTACGTGCGCCCCGATGCCGAGCCAGGGCTTGATCCGGTAGTTGAACCCCGCCGTGCCGTGGACGCCGAAGCCGCCGATGCTCTCCGTGTTGTGCATCATGCCTTCGAAATAGCGCATGTAGCCGATGCCGACCGACTCGTGGAACGTCCATCTGCGGCCGACATTCTGGTAAAGTGCTATTTCCGGTGCGATGTAATGCAAGGATATGTTGAGTTTTTCGTAGTCGGAGTCCATGGAGACGTAACGTTGTTTCCCGGAAGTGAAATGTCCCGTATAACGTATCCCGACGCCCAGGCCGATACGGGATATCCATTGGTAACCGGCGTCGACCGAGACCCAGTGTTTGGGGTCGCCGTCGCAATTGCGCGGGAACTTGAATTCGCTGGTTAGCATGGAATACCCCGCGCTTGCGTGCAGGATGTTGTACCTCGGGTTGACCTTCTTGCGTTCCGGATCCGTTTTGTCGGCAGGCACTATCTCTGGTGTCCCGCTGTACTGCGCGATCCGGACTTGCTGCGCCTCCGCATTTCGCGCGTACGATGCCGTGTACACCGAATCCGGGAGCAGGAGCATGTCCGCTGAGATCTGGTGGCAGGATTTACCCAGCGCCGCAGGCTTTTTATGCCAAACGACGTGGAGGCCGTTGCCGCCGATCTTGTTCGTTTCGTTTTTTGCCAGCCGGATGATGTTTTCATAACTGCATCCGGTCGAGAAGCCGCTGTCCTTGATCCATACCGACCCGAGCGTTTGGGCCGGGGCGGGAACCGTGTCGGCGAGGTCGTAAACCAGCACGGGACTCTCTTCCGTGCGTACCTTCAGGACAAGGGAATTCCTATGAGACTGTAGAGAGAAATTCCTTTAGTGTATTTAGCTTGGAAGATTTTCTCTAGGAACATGATTTTCATAAAAAAGGATACATAATTATCGGCTTTTTGTCTCAAATCTTAAAAAAGATACAATTTCAAAATAAGTTGTATCTTTTTTTATTTTAACGTCAAATTGGCGATAATTTTGTGTCCTTATTTAAATAAAAAACTCTTCAGGGGAGGTCCCCTGAAGAGTGAAATTAGCTTAGAGTAGACAATTTAAACTTATTACTGTTCAATGTAAGTGGCATTTCCTGATGCTGTATTGTCATCATCTGAGTTGGAGATACCGTAAGAGGCAGCATCCTCGGATGCAAGGTCATCCAGGTAAGGATTGCCTGTGTCAACACCCTCGGCATGCAGGGCGTCATTAAGCCATGGGTCGTTGTAGTCTTCAACGTTCATGTTGTTAAATACATATTTTCCATTCTTGTCGAAGAAGAGCTCGCACCAGCCGCAGCTATCAGGTGTACCTCCGATGAGAATGACGCTGTGTGAGCCGTCCGCATTCTTGATCTCATGACGGAAATATTTGTCAGGACCGCATTTGTCGGTGATATCTTCCTTGGTATCTCCGAGAACAAGGTAGAGACGGCCGTTTTCAACTTTCGTGTAACCGTTGACATCATCTGTAGATATGGTGAACTGTATGGAGTTTCCCTCACTGTTTTCCTCGTATGTCACTTCGGTACCATTTGCCAGGTGGAAGGTCTGCTTTATGTAGTCTATGGCTGCTGAGACGGTTGTTCTTGTCGCCGGGATGCACAGAAGAACTGCGCACACGGCAGCGGCGATGGCGGCATATTTGCCGACGCGGGCGAGTCTGTGACCAGATCTGCCGGTTTGAGCCTGTTCGGCAAGCTTTGCCCTGAGATCGTCTTTGTCATCCTGGGGCATGGTCACATTGTCCATGGTAGCTTTGTATAATTCGTTTATATCTTTATTATTCATGATCTATTCCTCCTTTAAAAATTCTTTTAGCTGATCCCTTCCGCGGGATATCCGCATGGAGACTGCTGAGACTGACAAATGAAGCATCTTAGCGATCTCCTTGAATGAATACCCCTCGTAGTAGTGCAGATACAGGGCCGTGCTGTATGTATCGGGCAGCCTGTTTATGGCTGCAAACATTGACTGTTCCTCCATATTGAAGCCACTTGTGAGATCATCGTTTGCCAGCTCTTCATAGCTGCTGTTCAGTCTGTTTGCCGCTGATTTCAAATGGTTTCTGCACATATTTGCGGTCATGGTGAGAATATAGGACTTCTCACATCCCTTTGATATGTGAGGACTTTTTTCTATAAGCTTGGTATATACATTCTGGACAATGTCTTCGGAATCCACTATATTGCCAAGAAAACTCATGGCCAGACGGAATGCATTGTCCGAGTAATTGTCATATAGTTCAAGCAGTTGCTGCTGCTTCAAGTGTCATCACCTCCGTGGTTTGTATGTATGAGAGAATCAGGAATCTTGTTCCTTCTCAATTGAGTTCTCATATATAAAACAAATCAAAGTATCAAAATAGCACATGGATACGAAAATTTCTATCCCAAAAATCAATATTGAAAATTGCTTCGTAATTTGTACGGGACAAAACATAATCAGGTGTAAAATCAACAAAAACATGATATTGATAACAGACGGGAAATTATATTATACTTTATTTTGTTGACAGAAAAGCTGTTGATCGGAGGAATGAAATATGATACTCAGTGCCAGTAGAAGAACGGACATACCGACATTTTACTCGGAATGGTTTTTTAATAGAATAAAGGAAGGATTTCTGTATGTGAGGAATCCTATGAATGCGCATCAGATAAGCAGGATAGACCTCTCACCTGAGGTGGTTGACTGCATTGTGTTCTGGACAAAGAATCCCATACCGATGCTTCCAAGGCTTTCGGAACTGGATGCTTACAAATACTATTTCCAGTTCACTCTGACAGGTTACGGCAAGGATATGGAGACGAATCTGCCTGATAAAAAGGGACAGCTCATTCCTGCATTTCAGGAGCTTGCCGGAAAGATAGGGAAAAAGCGGGTCATCTGGAGATATGACCCGATAGTATTCACGAAGAAATATACGCCAGATTACCACATAAGGGCATTTACACAGATTGCGGAGGCGTTAGATGGCTGCACTGAGAAATGCGTCATCAGCTTCGTCGATATATATGCCAGGAACAGGAAAAATATGCAGGTTGTGGACAGCTATGAGATGAGTCACGACGATCTGGAAGCATTTGCAAAGGCGATAGCGGACATTGCAAGATCACATGGAATGTCGATGGCTACTTGTGCAGAGGTGGTGGATCTGGAGAAGTGCGGAATTGAATACAACTGCTGCATAGACAAGAAGCTCATAGAGGAGATTATAGGTTGTGACATAAAGGTGGCAAAGGATAAGTCCCAGCGCCCTGAGTGCGGCTGCATGGAGAGCGTGGAGATTGGTTCATACAACACCTGTCTGAATGGATGCAAATACTGTTATGCGAATTACTCGCCGGATGCGGTGAAGGCCAACTGCAAATGTTATGATTCCGCGTCACCGCTTCTCTGCGGTTCGGTCTGTGAGTACGACAAGATCACAGAACGAAAAGTGAAGTCACTGAAGCAGACTCAGCTCAGCTTCAGATTTGACGGTCAGGAATAACAGAACGGATAAATATAATTAGGAGGCGTAGATAATTGAGGATATCTGAAAAGGAATGGGAAAACATTGATTTCAGAAAAAAGAAATACAGACAGCTCAAGGAGGCGCTCGATGAGGCTGACAAGATGTTCGAAGATGCAGACGACAGGCATTACAGCTACATAGTCCAGAATGAACTGCTGAAGGTTCTTGAGGGTGACCTGGTCCATTTCGATGGCAATCCGTCGAACAGTGAACCAGCTCTTGATATAGATACATCAAATGTAAGTTTTGTGTTCCTGGGTTCCTTCGATTCCATGGTCAGAGCGAAGGATGTGGCTGTGAATAAGAGCAGGGCTATAGGTTTTGGTGCAGTATCGTCTGACGATTCATTTGACGGATACAGGAGTACATTCACTCAGGAAGATCTTGTACAGTATGCAAATGTGAGAAGCGAGGTCGCCGGTCGTATAGGCACTATAGTGCAGCTAAATGAGATGACAGAGGATGATTTCTACGCCATCTTAAATGCCAAAGGGATCAGTCCGGTCGATAAGATTGCTGACTATTACGGGGTGCAGCTGAAGATGTCAGCGAATACAAAGCACAAGCTGGCAAAGCAGGCGGCCGAAAACAGAATGGGAGTGCGATTTATCCGCTCACAGCTACAGAGAAAGCTTGATGATGAGCTTTTTGAGGACTGTAACAGGACGGAGTACACTATTGCTTAGATAAATATAATCAGATATCAGCGGGAGAACTGCAATGCAAATTATGCATTGTGGTTCTTTTTTGTCTGGTCGTTTGCCTGCCGTTGAAAAAACGGAAGAAATATAACTGGTGATATGATTTGTTTACAGGTTAGGTATTTGATTGCAGGAGATAAAAATATATGCTGTATTGTTTAGAAGCGTTTCTTTTTTGTTTTATTGTCATGTATGCATTTGGCCGCGAGAAGCTGGTAATGCTGTGGAAGATTATGAAGATCACAGCATTGGTAATTGTAGTAATATTTTTTGTGAGAATGTATATTCAGAACCGGCGTATCCACTCTGAAGCTGTCGCAACCGTGACAGAGGTGACAAATGACGATATGATGGGTGGATACAGCCAGAAACTCACATTGGAATATACCTATGATGGCAAAAAGTATGTCGTTGAAGATCTGCAGACAATAAATCTGCAGGCAGAAAAGGGAGATATGTACACGGTACATTTCAGCTACCGCACCCCTGATAAGCTAAAATTCATACAGCCGGATGATAAAGTGAAAAATAAAAGAAAATAGCATTGCCTGACAAAATTCTCCGTTTTTTATACGGAATATCTATGTTGGAAGATTATACTTCGTATATGAGCTTGAGAGTTAGAGGAATATTGCGGAGGTGTAAAAGAGTATGGATGATACAGAGATTAAAATGTACGAAAAAAACTGGGTGAAAATTGCAATATGTCTTGCCAGGATGTACGGAGTAGGTGAATGTCTCAGGCCATTGCCAAATATTCCGTTGGACGAGATGGCAGATATAGTGATTGAGTGGACGGATGAGTATATAAAGTCCGGATGGAATCTGAGTAATGGGGGTGATATAGTAGACTTCTTTGAAATGAAAATAAAAATCTGGACTATGGATATTTAAAATAGTTCCAATTTTAGTTATGAAATGTATGCAATGTAAATACTCAACATATTGACTATGATGTAGCTTGTACTGTATAATAAGAAAATAAGTGTGTGTATTGCATATCCATATAGCACATCAATTATTTTAGTGTGAGGGATACCGTAAATACGGTGCATTATACGAAGGAGGGAATGTAATATGAAAAAGAGTGAGACAGGTTTTATAACCAGAATTGTAACTTTGATTATGGTATGTGTGATGGCATTATCACTGATACCTAATGTTTCGGCAAATGCTGCAACAACCAGTAAGAGCACAGCGTATAAGTCGACCAAGACTATGACGTGCTATCTGGCAGGAAGAGAGAGAAAGACTATCACCATGCCGGCTGATATTGCAAAGATAAGCTTTGGAAGCCAGAGTGCAGTGAAGATGAGAAAAGCATCATCACGCAAGGTGGTTGTGTCAGGAATCCGTAACGGAAAAACAAAGTTTACGGTGATCACAAAGGACAAGAGACGTATAGTATGTAACGTAGTCAGAACTACGAAATTTACAATGAGTCCGTCTAAAAAGCGTGTAATAAACACCAACATAAAGCTCAAGTATGTGAAGAGCTCTAATACAAAGCTTGCGACAGTAAAGCTTGCAAAGAACAAGAAATCCTTTACTGTTACCACTAAGAAGAAGGGTACAGTAAAGATCACAGTCAGATATTCAAACAATAAAGTAGAGACACTTCGTTTAGTAGTGGCTCACCAGCACACATGGAAGACAGTCGTAGATAAGGATGAGTGGGATGAGCCAATTTACGAAGAGCAGGATGTGTATGAGTGGCATTCTATGTGGCCTGATGGTAGTTATGCAGATGAACTGTTACAGCCTAGTGCAAAACAGAGATGGTGTGCAGACCATTGTGTAAGCTGCTTTCCAAATTGTCCAGACCCAGACCCAGCTGGAAGATGTGCACTTAGCATCACAGACGGTGAAGTATGGGTTGGTACAAAGAAAGTACAGACTGGCACAAGACATCACGATGCCATTACACACCAGGAGTGCAGTGTCTGCGGTGCCAGAAAGTAATATATTAAAAACCCAGTTTGTAATTTAGTTTATAGACTGGGTTTTATTTTGATAACACACAGATACCAAAATTAAAGAGCAAACCAACTATAGAAAGTGTACCGTCTGATATAAGCAGCCCATACTTCCGACAAACTCCTAATGTCGTGCCATAGAACATAGTAACACCAATAACACCTAAAAACGCTATCATAAATATTGAGATATTTACCCTCTTTACCGGTCAACCGATAAAGAGGGTATTTTTATGTAAAAAAAACGGAAGAAAAATAAACGGCTGATATTATGATATAGAAGCTTGAGACATACCAGTATAAGAAAAGGAGGCAATGTTTATGAAGAAATTCAAGTTAATAAGAAGCAATTTATATGAGGAGAAACAGAATTATATCTCAACTCTCAAGATAGAGAATGATGACTATTATGTTGCATTTAATTATTTTTGCGACTATATGGGAGACCTGAAAAATAATGAGCTGGACATGCAGAATCTGGCAGTTGTTGTGAAAATGAAGGTGAATGGCGATGGGATGCCGATGATATATTCATCAACCGAGGATGATATTTTTATCAATCTGTGTCGATATCCAAACAATCTTCTTGATGACGAGGGAATCAAAAAGCTAATCTGCAGGCTGCAGAAAGCCAAGGAGACAAAGAAAGAATTGCTTAGATATGTACAAATGATTGCCAGAGGCGAGTGCATAGATGTGGAAAAGGAATTTATCTAGCTGTCAGATTTGACAAATTCAATTATATCGGATACCGGACAGTCGAGAATGTTACAGAGAACATCGAGAGTCTTTGTAGTTATGGCTTCACCATGTTTCATTCTGTGAATGGTATTGGCCGGTATGCCGTGCTTAAATATGAGAGCATATTCAGTGATGTTCTTTTTGTATAGTGTTTCGTAAAAGGGTCTATAAGAAATCATATGAAAAACCTCCATTACTGTTAAAACTATCACATTTCATACAATTAATATGCTCAATAAGTTGACTATAAAACGCAAGCAGTGATATAGGAGGGAAGAAATAATAAAGAAATATAATTGATCTGCAGACATTTGTGACATAGAGGAGGAATATGATGGGTAAAAATACAGACCAGCCTGGGCTGGAACAGTTGGAAAAGGAACGTTTCCGTATAATTACGGACATAATTTATTACGCTGCCGGGCATGTTGACAGGATGGATTTTAAGTATGGGTGCACTCTCAACAGACTTGTATTCAAGGTAAGAGAGTGTATTGATATATATGACCTGGCAGAGGTGATACAGGAGGATATGTTAAATACATATTCCATTGTGATGGGGCTTGTGTCAGACAAATATCTGATGAGTAAGGAAGGTTCAAGAGGAAAGTATGACTGCGTCGTAACGAAAAAAGGTAAAAAGATAGGCATGGGAAGATATACCACGTCGGAAGGTGTTACTAAGATAACACTCAGCAGTGCTGCTGCGGACATGGTGATCAGGAACATCCGGAATGGAAGGTATTTAAATCGACATACTGAAATGGAGAATGACGATAAGGTATGTAAGTAATTAACCGGAAAAAACAGAGAATATGTTTGACATGGACAGATGTAAGTATGAAAATGAATATAAATAATATACAAGGAGCAATATTTATGGGGTATATGGTAGATAAAATGAGAAATATGAGCTTCCGTCAGTACAGCTTTGAGAAAAAGCTGCGCGACATTGAAGCTGAGATGAGCGGCAGGAACAGATCGTTTTTGCCGGAGATTACGGATGTTAATGGTGTAGTCAGCGAGGAACGTATAGATAGCTTCATAGCGGCGAATGTAGATCGTATAGAAGAGTATGGAACAGCCAACAACATGTGGAGAGAAAACGGTTTCAGGTCGGTCACTTCTGAGCATATGCCGGATGTGCTCCGGGAATATCTGAGCGATTTTATGTATCTTGCAATAAAGGTAATATTGACGGAGGATTATCTGGGTGATGAAGAACTGGTTGAACTGCCGGTGTCGACATTTGAACAGATATACATGATGGCAGAGGAGCTTGGATCAGGTGAGATGAGATATGACGATGTGTTTACCGAGTTTTACTGCGGTGGTGTACAGCGTGCCAATCTTCTGGCATATTGTGATTCTTTATACGAGCTGCTTTCAGGTGAGAAGATAAAAAGCCTGATAACAGATGAGATGCTTGACAGGGCAAATAAGCTCTATGAGAAAGATGTGGAGCGTATCAACGGTTCATATCAGGAAATAGAAGATCTTCCTGAGGAGATAAGAGAGGAAATGGAAGATTGGAGCGAATCGGTAACTGGGGAAGAGATGCCAGAGCTCATTGGGATTTGTGATGTCCAGAATCCTGACGTGTTCTGCACGAAATACAGACGCTTCAGGGAAATATATTTTTCCGATGAACTTCCGCAGGATATCGATCTTGCAAATGTAGTAAAGAGGATGCTCAATATCTATCTGTGCAGCATAAATGCATCGTCATATGGATTTGAGGATGCATTTTCTGACTCATACATTTACATGAAAAGGGCACAGCGCATGGTGAGCTACGCGGCAAAGAAGCACGCAGAAGGCGGGGCGGATGACTGATGAAGGATTTTAAGAGGGAATACTACAAAAATCTCAAAAAAGACTTTGATGAGAAAATAGAGAAGTCCGCAATATTCAAATATATAAGGGATGAATACGAGAAAGACATCGATACCCGGGAAGCTGGGGATGATAAAAGAGATTACATAAAACTCCGGAGACTCCAGTTGAGATACGACCGCGGAGAGATCGATATTCCTGGGTTCATGGAGGGATATATCAGAATAAAGCTCAATATGCCGAAGATCAACATGGAAAAAGACAAAGCCGGTGTAGTGTATGGCAACAGGAAGACCATGGCCAGAGTGAAAAACAGACAGCTCATCAGAAGGGGTTTTGACAGGCTGGAAGATGAGCTTGCGGCTGGAAAACGTAAGACAAAAGACAAACTCAAAGCTTTGCTCAAGACTGCCGGTGAAGACAAGGAGTTATTTGACAGAACAGTAAGAGAGTGTTTTCGAGATGACGATGTGGTTCCTGTTTCTCTGGATGAGTCCGATATAGACCTTCCGTGCGAAGATTGCCAGAGCCCCGGCATTGTACAGATGATAACATACGAGATGCTGTACGCCATAATAATGTATGATATAGCCGCCAAATTCTACGACATGGGATTCAGACAGATCAGAAGCGGTGAGGATACAGGCCGTATGGATAACGTCTCAGAGATGGAGAACCTTATTCCAAGAAAGAAGGATAAAAGTCTTGATCTTGTTGAACAGTTATTTCAGACTAAGAGGCTGAATAATCCTTTTTTAGGCAGTTCAGTTGTTGAGCCACAGAGAGATGAGAACAGGCTGGAGGAGGAGAGCACAAAGCTTCTGGACATCCTGAACACAGAGCAGAGAACAGATATATGTATTCCGCTCAAGGTAGATCCCGCCACCGGATGTGGTGTATATATACTGGGAAGGGATTATTATACGGACAGAAGCCTCAAGGTCATGGAGAACAGAGCCCAGTATTGTAGATTTGGAATTATAGAGATGGATCCCGGTCTGGCGCCGGACACGATATTTGATATAAGGACCATCGATGATACCGATCCGGATGAATATCAGTCAGTTGTGGACATCTGGAAGACACAGGTGGTAAGTGACGCACATGAGGAACTCAGGGAGCGGAATGGCGTTATACCTGAGGGCTGCTCGGATTACTTTGCGGGATGGTTTTCTGATGACAACGACAACTGGTTTGACAGCCGGATAACCGGTGATGAGAGGATCGCATGTGCAGAACAGTTAAGCAAAGATAAGCAGCGGTTCATGAAAAGATATAATTAAACCTAGGTAATTCATAACGTGAAAAAGGCACATCACATGCAGAAATATTCTGTATGTGATGTGCCTTTAGCGTTATATAACTATCTTTTATTTATTCATATTCTTGTTCGCAGCGGCAAGCATGAGCTTGATTCTGTTTACCTGATTGACCTCAGATGCACCAGGATCATAGTCGACAGCCACGATGTTTGCCTCAGGATATGCTTCACGCAGATGCTTGATAACACCCTTGCCTACGATATGGTTAGGCAGACATGCAAATGGCTGAGCGCACACGATGTTAGGGGCACCGCTCTTTATGAGCTCGATCATCTCGCCTGTAAGGAACCATCCCTCACCATTCTGGTTTCCTATGGATACGATAGGCCTTGCATACTCGGCAAGTTTTTCAATATGAGCTGGGGCCTCGAAACGCTTACTCTTCTCAAGTGCATCCCTAGCAGGTTTTCTGAAAGACTCCAGAACCTTTATAACAGTGTTGCTGACTATGGCGCCCTTCTTGGTCTTGCCGAGGAACTCATAGTTGTAATTGTTGTTGTAGAAGCAGTACATGAAGAAGTCCAGGAGATCTGGCATAACAGCCTCTGCTCCCTCTGCTTCCAGCAGGTCAACTAAGTGGTTGTTGGCTGATGGCAGGAACTTTACAAGTATCTCTCCAACAATTCCGACTCTAGGCTTCTTGACATCAAGGAGTGGAAGAGTATCGAAGTCGTGGACGATTCCCTGTATATTCTTCTTGAATACTGCGTTGCTTCCGGTCTTTGTAAGGCTCTCCAGACAAACCTTCTTCCATTTCTCATGGAGTGCATTTGCTGAGCCCTTTTCCTTCTCGTAAGGTCTTGTCCTGTACAGACATCTCATGAATACATCACCGTATATCAGAGCCTGCATTGCACGCTTTACGACCTTGTAGCTTATCTTGAAACCTGAGTTCTTCTCAAAGCCCTGGGCTGACAGTGCTATTACAGGTATCTGACCGTAGCCTGCCTTGGAGAGGGCACGTCTGATAAATCCTACATAGTTTGTTGCACGGCATCCGCCTCCTGTCTGGCTCATGATGACAGCCAGCTTGTTCACATCGTACTTTCCTGAAGTGATGGCGCTCATCATCTGTCCGACAACGATCAGAGATGGATAACATGCGTCGTTGTTTACATATTTCAGACCAACATCTATCGTCTCCTTGGTTGCATCCGGCAGGATCTCAATGTTGATTCCCATGCACTTGAATGCAGGTGCAAGAAGATCGAAATGGATAGGAGACATCTGAGGTGCAAGAACTGTATAGTCCTTCTTCATCTCCTTGGTAAATTCTATTCTGTTGATGGCACTGCTTGACGGACATGTCTTGTAGTGCTGTTCATGTCTTGAGTTGACCGCGCTTATGAGGGATCTGATTCTGATCCTTGCTGCACCTAAGTTGCTGACCTCATCGATCTTGAGGACAGTGTATATCTTGCCTGACTTGGTAAGTATATCGTTGACACAGTCAGTTGTTACAGCGTCCAGACCACAGCCGAATGAGTTGAGCTGTATGAGCTCTAAGTTGTCACAGGTCTTGACGTAGTTGGCTGCCTTGTACAGTCTTGAGTGGTACATCCACTGGTCGGAGACAATAAGAGGTCTCTCGACCTTGCCAAGGTGTGCGACTGAATCCTCGGTAAATACAGCAATCTTGTATGAGTTGATGAGCTCTGGGAGACCATGGTTGATCTCAGGGTCCAGATGATATGGACGACCAGCCAGAACTATGCCGAGCATATCGTGTTCATCAATGTATCTGAGAGTTTCTTCGCCCTTAGCACGCACATCCTCCTTGACCTTCTCTGCCTCTGCGTACGCCGCATGTATGGCGCTTCCAATCTCGTCCATTGTCACATCATAGTACTTGGACATCTCACGGTACATACGTTTTACGAGAGCTTCCTCGTTGTCCAGGGCCACAAATGGTCTGATGAATGTTATGTCGTCAGCCTTGAGTTCCTCCATGTTGTTCTTGATGTTCTCTGCATAAGAAGCAACGATAGGACAGTTGTAGTGATTGTTTGCCTCAGGAGTCTCGTTCATTTCATATGGTACACATGGGTAGAAGATGGACTTGATTCCATTTTTCAGCAGCCACATAACGTGTCCGTGTGAGATCTTGGCAGGGTAACACTCTGACTCACTAGGTATGGATTCGATACCCAGGCTGTATATGTTTCTCGATGACTTTGGAGACAGTACAACTGAGAATCCAAGCTTTGTGAGGAATGTGTGCCAGAAAGGATAGTTCTCGTACATGTTGAGTACACGAGGAACACCTATCACGCCACGCTTTGCCTCCTCAGGCTTAAGTGACTCATAGCCAAAGATTCTTCCAAGCTTATATTCAAAGAGGTTAGGAATGTTGTCTGCGTTCTTCTTCAGACCGACACCCTTCTCACATCTGTTTCCGGTGATGAACCTCTTGCCGTTTGAGAATTTGTTTATTGTAAGGAGACAGTTGTTTGTACATCCTTTACATCTTGTCATGGAGCTCTCATATGTGAGCTTTCTTATCTCCTCGATAGGGAGCATAGTCGTGACAAATCCCTCTTTGTACTTGTTCCTAGCGATGAGGGCAGCACCAAAAGCACCCATGATACCTGAGATGTCAGGTCTTATGGCTGTTCTTCCTGATATGACCTCAAAGCTCTTTAAGACAGCATCGTTGTAGAAGGTACCACCCTGTACCACAATGTTCTTGCCGAGATCCTTAGGATCTGTGAGCTTTATAACCTTGAGCAGGGCGTTCTTGATAACAGAGTATGCAAGTCCGGCTGATATATCAGCCACGGATGCGCCCTCCTTCTGCGCCTGCTTAACCTTTGAATTCATGAAAACGGTACATCTTGAACCGAGGTCTATAGGTGTTCTCGCTGTGATGGCGATGTGCGCAAAATCTGCTATGTCATAGTTCAGTGACTTCGCAAATGTCTCTATGAATGATCCACATCCTGATGAACAGGCCTCGTTCAGCATAACGTTATCTACAACGCCGTTCTTGATCTTGATACACTTCATATCCTGACCGCCGATATCGAGGATACAGTCAACCTCCGGGTCAAAGAATGCAGCAGCGGTGTAATGGGCGATAGTCTCAACCTCACCGAAATCCAGTGAGAGAGCCTGCTTGATGAGAGCCTCACCGTAGCCGGTGGAGCATGATCCTGCGATCACTGCGCCCTCAGGAAGCTTGCTGTATATGTCTTTTATGGATCTGATGGTTGTGTTCAGAGGACTTCCATTGTTGCTGCTGTAGAAGTCGTAGAGCAGTTCACCGTCAGAACCGACAAGTGCAACCTTGGTTGTGGTTGAACCGGCATCGACACCGATGAAACAGTTTCCTTTATATGTTGCGAGATCACCGCGCTTTACGGCGTACTTGTTGTGATCTGCCTTGAATTTCTCGTAATCTTCATCGCTCTCAAAGAGTGGCGCAAGTCTCTCTACACCTGAGGAGAGGTTGAGCTCCTGTGAGAGTGCATGTATAAGCTCTGAAAGTGTCATGGATACCTCAGGCTTGGAGTTCATGGCGGCACCTACGGCTGCAAACAGATGTGAGTGTCCCGGATCTATGATGGCATCACCTGTCAGGTTAAGAGTTCTGATAAATGCATTCTTCAGCTCCGGGAGGAAGTGAAGAGGACCGCCCAGGAATGCAACATTGCCCTTGATAGGTTTACCACATGCAAGACCGGATATAGTCTGGTTGACAACGGCCTGGAATATGGAAGCGGCCAGGTTTGGCTTTGTAGCTCCCTCGTTGATGAGTGGCTGTATATCTGTCTTGGCAAATACACCACATCTTGCAGCGATAGGGTAGATGGTATCGTAATCCTTTGCATAGTCGTTAAGACCTGATGCATCGGTCTGCAGAAGTGTAGCCATCTGGTCGATGAATGAGCCTGTACCTCCGGCACAGACACCATTCATACGCTGCTCTATTCCGTTTGTAAAATATATGATCTTGGCATCCTCACCGCCGAGCTCTATGGCAACGTCGGTCTGTGGTGCATAGTCCTGCAGTGCCTCTGATACACAGACTACCTCCTGTGTAAATGGCACACCGATGAGCTGGGCGAGAGCCAGTCCACCTGAACCGGTTATACATGGATTGACCTCGTTCTCGCCGAGGGCATCCTTTGCTTCCTGTACAAGATCTTTAAGTGTTTCTTTGATATTTGCAAAATGTCTTTTGTAATCGGAGAAAAGTATCTTGCCCGCCTTATCAAGGACAGCAACCTTAACTGTTGTTGATCCAATATCAATTCCTAATGTGTACATAAAACAACCCTTCCAATTTCTTTTGTGTGTTGAATGTGTTTGATTTCGACATTTCTGCCGATAAAGCTACTTTATTATAGTGTAGGGTTTAAAAAAATACAATGACTTTATAAAAACTTAACCATTACCAGAAAATGTAAAAATAAAAGTTTTTTGCAGGTAACTATATCATCGGAGGTGAATATATTATAAAAAAGCCTTTCAGGGGTAAGCTATGAATTTTGATACCTGTAACGGAGTTATCCATGTAGTGAAGAGAGGGGACACACTGTATAAGCTGTCCAGGATATACAAGGTAAAGCTCAGCGACATCATATCAGCAAACCCGTACATCAACGTATACAATATGCAGCCGGGGGATGAAGTGTGTATTCCCGTGATTATGGAGGAAGATTTTCTTATATATACAGTGCAGGATGGAGATACATTTGAGGATGTCCTTAAGAATACCGGAGTATCTCCGGATGATCTGTTCAAATTCAATCCGGATCTCTACAAGATGGCCCTTGCCGCGGACATGGAGATAAAGTATGTGGACTTTCAGAAGTAGATGGATGCACATGGCTGTATGATATCTGTCCTGGCTGCCGGTTTATAGCTGGCAGCTATTTTGCTGTTATCCGCCAGGTTAGAAAAACTTAATTATTCTACTGTTGTAAACTCATTTTTTATATTATATAATTCAAAAGGTGTAGTTTAAAAAAGTATGACAGGAGTTTTTCTATGAATATAATAAGTAAGATCGAAAAGAAGTTTGGCAGATACTCCATTCGAAACCTCACATTATACCTCATCATAGGCTACGGTATAGGATATCTGTTGTTCATGTTCCAGCCAAAGATACTGTTCATGTTGACACTTGATCCGGCGGCGGTAATGCATGGACAGGTGTGGAGACTTTTCACATGGATAATCACACCACCGGTATTCGGTGTCGATATATTCACGATAATCATGCTGATATTTTACTACAGTCTGGGATCTCTGCTGGAACGTACTATCGGAACATTCCTTTATAATCTGTACATGTTCAGTTCCATGCTGTTTACCATGATCGGTATAATGCTTGCACACATATTCTGTACCTATATCATAAGGTATGATTACGCGAGCTCGACTGGTTATTTCGCATATGCATCGACATATTATATATTGATGTCCATATTCCTTGCCATAGCGGTATGCTATCCTGACATGAGCGTGTTATACGCCATGATCATACCGATCAAGATGAAGTATCTCTCGATACTGTATATCGTCATTATAGCGTATTACTTCATCAATGAGACATTTATGGGAAGAGTGAACATAGCCATGTCACTTGTGAGCTTTGTGATATTCTATCTGAGCACGAAGAACTTCAGAAAGTTTTCGCCAAAGCAGATGAAGAGGCGGCGGAATTATAACAGGCAGGTGCGGACAGCAAAACAGGAGAATATCGGACACAGATGCGTTGTGTGTGGAAGAACGGACAAAGATTATCCTGATCTGCAGTTCAGGTACTGCTCAAAGTGTACAGGTAACAAGGAGTATTGTCAGGATCATCTGTTTACTCATACACACAACTAGGATATATGATCAAAGATTTATAAAGAAGATAAAAGAGGAAGTTTATTATGTATAATGAAGAGAAGAAGCTTATAACCGATATACAGAGAAAGAAGGATCTGGACAGGAATCTTGCACTGTTTGCAGGGGTGGCATCGAAAGCAAATTATGAATATGCATGCCACAAATTCACCTTGAATTACCTGACACTCAAGGACATGCATATGGATGGGGATGTCCCTGATGATCCATATATCGCTCAGTGCCAGGCTGTGATCGACAAGCTGATAGGCGACTTTGTTGTGGGAGATAAGACGGTGTGCGAGGATGCTGACATGAAGCTTATATCGGATGTCAGGAACACCATAACAGCCAAGATGAAGGTGCTCACATCATACACGGATGCATTTGAGATGTATGAGTATATTTTAAACAGGAAAGAATACAGTTATTCGGAGAATGTTGACGAGGAGATACAGAAGGAGCTTAAGGAGCTCGATGAGGCGGGCGTCAGTGACTTTGCAGAAGAGATATACAGATTTGTGTTCGCAGATCAGGACAAGGTTGCCATCAACTCCAAACTGCAGTCCATCATAGGACAGCTCCCGATACGTATGACAAAGAACAGATTCTATGACATTCTGGGAGAAACGCTTGATATATATAATGGAGTGGAGAAGGAGTCTCTTGACCAGTTTATTGAGATGATCGAGAATACTGCTCTCATAAGACTTCCAGAGGGATTTGAGACAGAGTACCCTGAACTATATGAGGCGCTTGAGGTCTTAAAGGCCGGTGATTACACTGCTCTTGATTACGATGGTTACAGAAAGCTCACTGATGTGCTGGACAGAAGTGCAGCATTCCTGAATTCGGTTGTGACTGAATATATGCTCATCATAGAGCTTGTAAACGATCTCTATGTTATGATGCTTGCGCTGGATTCAAAGGAAGGCGTATCTGAGAGCTGTAAGAAAGCGATGACTGTCATAGAGAAGGCTGTCGCTGACGACGGAGAGCATCTTGAGGATGTATATGCACTCCTTGACGATATCGTCGGAGAACAGGAGCAGGCAGGAGAGCATAAGGTAATGCTTGAGTCCGCTGTGTACGACATCTCAACCGGTTACACCGATGATATTGCCGCAAATGAGCTTCAGGATACATACAGAGATCTGGAGATCATGGATAAGCTTCTCTCGGGAAGTATGTTTGTGGATATAGACAATATAGCTGTGATGGGCGTACTCAATGTGGATACTGATTATATAGCTGCATGTAAGGAGAAGCTGACAAATGAGTTTGCAGATCTGTTTGCAGCCAACTCAATGATAGTCAACAGAGCCATCATGGCAAAGATACTCTCCAACATACCTGTTTTCTTCAACACCACTGATGAGATCAGGGAATATGTAAACGGATCTCTTTCGAGATGCAGGGAAAAGAGTGAACTTCTTGCGGACTATATTGTTATAAAGCAGATGATGGAAGAATAAACTGTTTATTACAGGTGATTGAATATGGTCATTGATGATAAGTTTTATGTTGGTGGAGCCCGGGACCGGCAGATCATAAGGATGGTCAGAGGAATAAGGCGCTTCCACAGAGTAAAATATGTGCCTGGAGTGTTCGTTATCACACTTCCGTTGTTTGGAGATGGGATTCTGGAGATATATGAGTTGAATGAACTCAGGCAGAAGATCTACACTGACATGGGCGATGCTATACATATTGTCGGTGCAGCTCCAAGCAGATTCCAGGCTGTACTGCTTGTCAGGGATATAATA
>OGXH01001367.1_pt1 | contig 17921 bp, 19 predicted proteins | sample 1576241 | NCBI WGS metagenome assembly OGXH01 (sample SAMEA3541529, study PRJEB24748) | human gut metagenome | biome: human gut; feature: human-associated habitat; material: faeces | place: China | collected 2012
GTCGGTAAAAGAAAAATTTGCAAACCCAATTTGCAAAAATCCAATGACAAGAAATTATGTTTTCTATTAATAAGCCACTTTTCTTTTCCTGCCTTATAAAATGCACATATTAATAACGCAACAAACACAAGTGGTGCAAATAGGGTATATCCAATTCCCACTCCCAAACATCCCAGTGACATTAATCCTATAATTAAATTATTATCTTTTTCACATTCATTCATAAATAGATAACATATAAATAACAAATAACATATAATTGTCACTGTCAATTGTAAATATACAAACCCAAACACCATATCATTATAAGGATAACCCAAAATATAAATAATTGTAACAATGTAAATTAAACATTTTCCTATTTTCTTTTCGACATAAAGCGATGCCGAAGAAAAAAACATCCAACCCGCTATCAAGAAATTAAAACAATATTTTATGATAAAGGATTTATACACTACAACCCCGTTAAAAAACTCTTGCATTCCTTCAATAAACAGTCCATTTGTAACCTGACCTAAATACATTCCATCAACAGCTTTATTATTCACAAAATTCATCGCCATCTTCAAATGAGTTCCAGGATCACTTGTTTCAAAGCAGATCCGTATATCTGTTCCAAAACGATTAAGACATACTATGATAATAAGTACACAATATATTAAGATGAAAAAAACATCTTCCAGCTTCATATAATATTGTTGTTTTCTTTTATCTTTGTAAATGAACTTCAAAAAACAAAGAATAATAAAAATATTAATCAATCCCATTGAATAAATATTTGCGGGAATATGTAAAATAGTTAAGATTCCCGTAGCTAAACAACTATAACATTCATATCCAACAAATGAAACTGGTATCCATATTAATAAATTTTGTGGCTTTTTTATTTTTTCTATCAGCAAAAAAGTGATGACCAATAGTAATTCAGTAATAAAGTATATCATATTTCTCTCCTACATATTTTTTTGTTTTCATTAAAGAAAAAGCACAATGTATTCTGTTTTTTGCCTCATATATATTGTTTTTAATATTGTTTTGCAAACATTTTTGCAATATCATAAACGCTTATTTGTTGCATATAAGTTTTATGTTTTTCTCTCACAACATGTAATGCTTCATCAAGATCTTTTTGTCTCTTTGAATTAATTTCTTTATTATAAGGAACTCTATATATAGAAGTTGTTTTCTCAATACAATCAAAATCCGTATGTAGTGAATAACGCACCCATAAATCCCAATCTTCCAACGCATCTAATGTTTCATCAAGCCCCCCATAATTTTCAAACAGTTCCTTTTCAAACATAATGCATTGTATTGGAATGTAATTATGATAACACAATTCAATTTTATCAAATTTTTTCTTATGAATTCCTAAATAATCATGTATTTTATATTGATAAGGATCACGGCTTATAATTTCAATAGGTGTTTCAAAAGAAAACGCATATGCAGCTTTATTTTTAGATTTTATCAATGTTGCGACCAACACTTCTACGTGATCTGCATAAAACAAATCATCATCATCCAAAAAATTCAAATAACTTCCATGAGCTAATTCCATAGCAATATTTCCTGCTTTTGAACGCCCAACCTTTTCTCCTGTTGCTTCATATAATATATTTAGATCTGAAAATTCTTTTTTTATCATGTCCTTAGAAATAGCTTGTCCATCTTCAACAACTACAATCTCCAGGTTAGGATATGTTTGGTTACGTAAAGAAATTAACGTTTCTCTTAAAACTGACGGTCTGCCACAAGTACGAACAATAATTGATACTAATGGTTTTTTTTCTGGAAACTCATTTAGATAAAATGCTCCATCTCTAATTGCCTCATAATCAAATCCAATAAATTTAGCAACCTCTCTCCTCTGATTGCCGCATTGTTTTCGATCAATAAAATGAGGTATCAATCTAAAATGTTTTATCCATTGTTTTAGCAAAAGTTTTCTGGATCCATTAAATGCTTCTGCTCCAATAATACACATTGCAAACAGTTTATACCCTTTTATTATGGTTCTCAAGCCAGCGAATCGATATCTCAATAAAATATTATTGACAATACTATTAATATATTGATTAGGCTTTACCTCCCCAGCTTCCTGATACGAATAATGTTTTATTACTGCTTTAGGAACATATTTCAACCGATATCCAAATGACCGAACTCTCCAACTCAAATCAACATCTTCTGCATACATAAAAATAGCACTATCAAATCCATTCACCTTTTCAAAAATCTTCCTGCGAATTGCAAAGGCAGCCCCACTGCTCCAGCTAGTTTCGTGTGTCAGCGAATCATACATTTTAGGATGTTCATATGGAAATTGCCTAAGTTCCCATAACGCAAAATCAGGTGAAGATTGTTTAATATCATCATCTAATTCAGACAAGGTATTCGGATATATTTCTGTATCCATATTCAAAAAACAAATAATATCATCCGAACCTTTTTGTGCTCCTATATTATTTGCTCCTCCGAATCCAAGATTTTTGTTACTTTCAATTATTTCAAAGTTCCGCAAGCAATCCCCACATTTTTCTTTTTCCTGTTTTAGCTTTTCTAATGAATGATCTTTCGATCCATTATCTACCACATAAATTGAAACGGTCTTTAAATCAAACTCAGACTTTCGTATTGATGTAAAACAATTTTCAATCCATCTTTCTGAATTATATGAAACAAATACAATATCCATTTTTCCCCTCTTATCTTTTTATTTATTTTCTTTTTTTAACACTTCTATATCTTTTTCCAAATGTGCAATATAGTCTTTTTGTTCCTTTATATCTTTTTCCAAATGTGTAATATAGTCTTTTTGTTCCTTTATATCTTTTTCCAAATGAATATTATAATGTTCCTGTTCAACAAATTGCTGATGTAAATTTAATAATTTCAAATTATGATTATTAGTATTTTTTTCATCAAACAAAATTCCATTTTTTTCTAGACATTGTACTAAATCAAAATATTCTTTGTTTTCTCTTCCATAATCTAATATCTCAAATTGAACATGTAATTTTGCATTTGAAAATTCTTTTGGAATTTGTATTTCTATCAAAGGATCTCTATTATCAAAAACAAATATTTTATTATAAATACCAATAGCATTTGTGTTAATTTCCTGAATATCCTTTAAAACTCCGTTTTTATCTATAAAACATTTTTTCAATTCAATAATTCCGTTATTTTCCAATGGGTCAATCCTAATATATTCTATATTTGCATAATCATTTAAGTTCAAACTCCATTCAACACTTTCATTGGATCTATATATTTTCTCAATTCTCTTTTCATTACTATATTCTTGTTGATCCTGTCTATAAAAACATTGTGATTCTAATTCCTCATACTCATCTATATCAAATTGTTTTAAAGAAATATTACATTTTTCATTTTTTTCCAAACTCAACTGAAATACATATTGATATATGCTTCCTTCTTTTCTTTTACGTAAAAACTTTTGTACATCTATCGGAACATCTTTATAAGAATTATGAATTTCATTATTACCAACTCTACTATAAATCGGAGTCATTTCAGAAATGTAAATATCCAATGTGTCTATCATATTCTGAAAAGTTTTTAAAGTAAAAAAATGAATATGTGTACGATCTAACAATCCGACATCATCATATTCAAACTTATCATTTAACATATCAATAATAATTGAATTATGTGTTACATTTGGTATTGATACCAATATCCTTCCAGATGGCTTTAGCATATTTTTACAAGCTTCCAAAACTTTCTGTGGATTAGAAAGATGCTCCAATACATCCGCGAATATAATATAATCAAATTTTTGTTTTGATTTTGTCCAATAAAAATTTTCTATATTGCCATATTTTTTTCCAATATATGATTTTGTTGCAAACTGTTTAGCTTCTTTTCCTGATTCTTCATCCAACTCAACAATTGTAACTGTGCAATTTTTTTCATACTTTAAATATTTTGTCAATCGACCATTTGCCGGTCCAAACTCTAAAATACTTGTTTCTTTTTTTATCCATTCATTAATAACCGACATTGTATTAACACTTTTCAAATCTAGCTCAAAATCATAGTTTCCCATCTTTTCTCACCATTTCTTTAATTTTCAGTTTCAACAAATTCTACTTTTTTATATTCAATTTGATCTAATACTATTTTTGCTGGTATTTCAATATACGACGAATTATATCCAGGATTTATAATTTCAACATTTCCAATCCCATGCAACCAAGTTAACATTTCATGTTGTTCTTGAGTTCCTTGTGCTATCGCTGCTTCTAAAATATAGGTTCCTTTCATCAATCTTGGCAAAGTAAATTCATAAATAGCTTCTGTTGCATAACCTTTTTTACCACTTATTCCTTGTTGTTGATTAATATAGTTATTAATATCAAACAAAGGAAGTCCCTTATTATTTTCTAATACAAAACCAACAATTAAACTATGCATATCTTCTTTAAAAGAAATTACACAATGAAATTTATATTTTTCATCAACTCTTAGGTGTTTAACAATTTTTTCTCTATCATTTGTAAAGAAACATGACACAATATCAAACTTCTCAGATTTTAAATCTCCCTCATCATTTTTTTTAATCAATACAGGATACACTTTTTTTTCATTCAAAATTTTCACAGGTATATCTTCCACTTCATCAATTTCATCTACCTGTTTATTCATTCCCTTTCTCTTCATATCCATGTACATATCACAAACCTTATCGCTTTGATCAAATATAATTTGCTTACCTTTTTCAATCCACAAAACTCTAGAACACATTTGTCTAACACTTGATATATCATGCGATACAAATAATATTGTAATATTTTTTTCTTTTAATTCCTCAAATTTTCGAAAGCATTTATTTTGAAAAAACAAATCTCCTACACTAAGTGCCTCATCAACAATCAAAATATCTGGTTCTACATTAATTGCCACCGCAAATGCTAATCTTGCAAACATTCCACTCGAATAAGTTTTCACAGGTTGGTTAATAAATTCTCCTATTTCCGCAAAATCTATAATACTCTGAACTCGTGATTCCATTTCTTTTTTTGAAATGCCCATCATTCTTCCATTTAAATAAATATTTTCCAATCCCGTATATTCCTGATTAAATCCTGCTCCTAATTCAAGCAATGCAGAAATTCTTCCGTTTACTTCCACAGAACCTTCCGTTTGTTTTAATACTCCCGTTATTATTTTTAATAATGTCGATTTTCCAGACCCGTTTGTTCCAATAATTCCAACAGTTTCCCCTTTTTTCACTTCAAAACTAATATTATTTAAAGCATAAAACTCTGTATGTAATGAATTCTTTTTTCCAAAACCAATAGCTTCTTTAAAACGATCCTGTGGTCTGGTATATAAATTATATTTTTTTGAAACTTTTTCTATTTTTACTGCATTTTTGTACTCCATGATTTTCCTCTATAAAACATCTGCAAAATGATTTTTGCACTTTCTAAACAAACGTACCCCTACTATCAAAAACAGTATAACAATGCCCCAATAATACAAATTCATCATTTTGTTTATCCCCATACCATTTTTATATATAAAAATTTTTCTATATCCATTAATAATATAATATACCGGATTAAAAATCAAAACCTTGCGAGCAATTTCTGGCATAATTCTAATATCCCAAACAATAGGAGTCATCCAAAAAAATATCTGCAATACAATCGCCACAATTTGCATGGTGTCTTTAAAAAACACATATAATGTAGCTGTAAAATAAGAAACTCCTGTTGCTAATAAAATCATATACAACAAATATATTGGAATTTGTAAATAGTGCAAATCAGGCCAATATCCACCTATTGCAAATAATATAATTGTAAATACAATCAAAACCAACTGAACCAATAAAACTGAAATAACTTTTGCAAATGGCAGAATATCAATGTTAAATAAAACTTTCTTTACAAGATAACTATATTCCGTCATACATCCTGTTGCATTCGAAACAGACTCACTAACGAAAAACCATGGAACCAAACCTGAGATAAGCCAAAGAATAAATGGGAAGTTTTCAACTGGTTGAGATTTAAACCCAATTTGAAAAACAAACCAATATAAAACAATAGTAATAATTGGTTGTAAAAAAGCCCATAAGGTCCCCAATCCCGAGCCTGCATATTTCATTTTGAAATCATCTATAGCAAATTGCCAAATAAAAGAAAAATTACAAACAACTTTTTCAACTTTTTTTTTCATTTATTTTTCTCCAAATAATATCGCCCTGAAAAACATACGCATATATCGTACGATTCCATTATTTTTATATTCTCTTATCACATAATCCATTTCATCATGAACATCCCTTATATCCATATTAACATGATAACTCTCAAAATTTTGTATAACAGGCGCAAGATAATCCCGTAATCCATTTGATCGATTTCTTCTGGCTCTGTTTGCATATGGAACATGGTAACATGACGTTAATTCATTTACAAAAGTAAATTCTGTTTTTTGAGAATACCTCACCCATAAATCCCAATCTTCCAAATTATCTAATTTTTCATCAAACCCACCATATTCCTCGTAAAGCGATTTTTGAAACATGATACTTTGAATCGGAATATAGTTAAATGTATATAATAAAAGCCTGTTAAAAGGTTGTTTATAACGAATCATTTTTCGTTTCACCTTATATTCATCAGGTTTTTTTGAGTTTTCTATTATTTGACGTTCTTCCGCAATACTATATGCCGCCATATTCGATGACTCTGTCAAAGCATTCACCAAAGCTTCAATATGTTTCGGAAACAACATATCATCATCATCAAGGAAATTCAACAACTCTCCTTCTGACAATTTCAAGGCAACATTTCCTGCATGCGAACGTCCACATTTTTTTCCAGTAGCATAGTACAACATATTTAAATCTGGAAATTTTTCTCTTATATATCTTTCAGACTTATTTTCTCCATCTTCTACAATCACGACCTGTATATTTTTGTATGTCTGTTTTCGAACACTATTTAAAGCTCTTTCTAATACATGTGGTCGTTGGCATGTTCTTATTATAATAGATACCAATGGCTGATTCATTTTATTCACCAAATTGCCCTCTTATTTTTTAAGAAGCCTTCTTATAACTAATAAACTTTTTCTATATAAATTCAAAAATATGAGAGTTATCCCATTTGCCTGCAAATACTCCCGACAATAATACTGCTCACTCTCCCGAATACATTTCTGCATAAACGCACTGTTTTTCTGTGTCGTGTATCCATGATGATGTTCCACAACCGCGGTCCCACAATACCATGTCTGCAGTCCCGCCTGTTCCATCCGTATACCGATAATCAGTTCTTCATCATACAGAAATGTGTTTTCATCTAATGGATACAACGTCTCTGCTGCCTTTCGGTTCATTAAAAAACAGCATCCCGAAACATGATAAACAGGATACTGTCCCCCAGCATCCTGATCCATTCCCTGATACTCTCTCATTGCTTTTCTATGAAAACACCTAAAACCTGTATAAAAATGAAAGATCTCACGCATCCCTGTTCTGTACATTGCCACACTCGGCTGATGAATCCCATCCAGTCCTACCACCTGTGGTCCTACAATTCCAATCCTGTCGCTTGATTCCAGAAGCTGTTTCATCCTATGGATAGCGGCACTTCGAAATCGTATGTCATTGTTCGTAATCAAAACATATGTACACTGATCTTTCAACGCCTGACAAATTCCCAAATTATTTCCTGCTGCATAACCGCGGTTTTCGGCAGCCTCAATATAAGTTACACTGTGCTGCTCAATAAACCTGTCAATTTCTTTGGGTTTCTTCCGGGTGGAAGCATTATCCACGAGATATATACGAATCATTTCTTCATTCTCCGCTTCCATAATACTTTCCATGCATTGCAGCGTTACATCCCATGTTTCATAATTTAATATAACAATTCCTATCATATTTTACAACCTTTATAGACATTTTCCCCTATAAACTTACATACAATTATATTATTCTACCTTTTTCCCCTTAGAAATGCAATCCCTGAACCATCGTCTGACGCATCTCCGGCAATATTTCAACCAATAGAATATACGCATTTCATAATAGAAACTCTTTGAAATATGTCCTTCCATATAAACTTCACGCAGATTTTTAATCGTACCCAGATGCATTTCTTTCATATGAGAGGTCAGTCCGGTTGCACCAAAAAAATCTTTTTGGAATCCAATCGTTACAAGTTTTCGCGGTAGATAATAATAATTATAAGAGATACAGAACTTCTGGTAATAATTGATATCTTCCCCAAATTTCTGTTTTTCATCAAAATATCCCAGTGTTTTGATTGCCTCTGCTTTAAAGACAACAGATGGTGTAACGGGAAAATTCTTCTTGCAGATATCTTTAATAGTAGCTTTATATAAACCATCAATCCTTTTTGTCATAATATAAAAAGGTCTGTCTTCATACCCAGCCCCCAGAAATACAATCTCTCTATGCTGCAGTAAAATTTTCATCTGCACTTCAATCTTTTCCGGCATCCAGAGATCGTCCGAATCCAAAAATGCGATATATTCGCCTTTTGCCCTGCGCATTCCAAAATTTCTGGCAGAAGAAGCACCTCCATTTTCTTTACTATAATAAGAAATCGGAAGTTCTGAGTGTTCACAGATATAGTTCTGAATCAGTTCTTCAGATTGATCTTTTGATCCGTCATTTATCACCAATATCTCGCAGATATAATCAAATCTGGTCTGCCGCTTTACGGAATCCAGGACCTGTACAATTGTTTTTTCGCTGTTATACACAGGAATAATGACGGAAACCTTATCTTTTATCTTATCCATTGCTTTTTCTCACAGTCATATCTCTTGATAACTTTAGCTGGAATTCCACCAACGATCACTTGCGCTGGCACATCCTTTGTTACAACGGAATTTGCCGCAATGATACTTCCTGCTCCAATAGTAACTCCCTGCTGGATAACAGCCCCTTCTCCAATCCATACGTTATCGCCTATTTTAATCGGCTTCATGGACAATGCTCTCTCATTTGGAGGTGTTTCTGGTGAATCCTGTTTTTCCCCAGTATAAATACCATGTGAATTGTCGATAATCAAGACCTTTGATCCCATCAGCACATGATTTCCGATGACAATTTTATCTGCACACCGTATACTCACGTCATCTCCAATGTTGACATTTTTCCCAATAATCAGACATTTCCCATTATGCTTCCCATTTACCTCAAATCTACAGCGTCTCCCTGTGGTCAAATTTGTTCCAAAATCTATATATTGTTTTCCACGGATTACAATTGGAAACCGAATCATGCGGGATTTTGGGATCAAAATTCGAGAGCGAATCACATAACAAATATTTTGTATCGTTTCCCATATTCCATAATTTGAGGATCTCATAATTCTAACAACAGCTCCTTTACTTTTCTTTGAAACGTATCTTCTCCTAGATTTATCTCAAAAAATCCTCTCACTCGTTCACGCATGGCCGCATCATATACCAGCATCTCTGCCGCGGTAGTATTTTCTTTGAGATTCACACCAATCTTCTCTCTCTCTATAATATCCCATGTATCCCCATGAATATTATTGATGACTGGCAGCCCTGCTTCAAAATAATCCATGCTTTTCATCGTCAAGCCAACAAACACGGATGCTTTCATTATATTTAAACCATAATGACATTGATCAAATATTTTCTGTTTTTCTTTTGCATCATAGATTTTTCCATGATACATGACTGCTGCCCCTGCATTCTTGCATTCCCTCACAAATTCTTCTCTTTTTTCTCCATCACCTATTATATGAATATCAACCGGCAGCTTTTTATTCAATTTCCGGATAAGCTGTGCCACGGCCGGGATATCAATGATATTGTTGACAGACCCCAAATAGCACAGAGAAATCCTGTTTTGTGGCAACTCAGCTTTTCCCTGATATGGGGTAAGTTTTCGTGCAAGATATATGGTATGAAGTTTTTTTCGATCAATCGTTTGTGGCAGCTTTTTCTGATACAGATTACATTCCGTTACAATCGCATCCGCAGCATTCAAGTATTTATCGCGCAACTTCTGCCAATATGTAAAAGGGGGTAAATCCTTAAATTTTGCAGTTGGCATTGTCTCCGGCCACATATCAATCACATCAAAAACCAGTTTTGTTTTCTTATATTTACGCTTATAGATGGCTGCATCCCTCACAAAACAGTTCGGTGGAATCAATACCCACAAAAGATCATACTCTTTTGATTCTATCTTTGCAAAAATATTTTTCGATAGCCTCAAATGTGACCACAGTCTTGTAAGTGACAAATTTGATGCATATGGAATTGCCTTTATATAATGGAAGTCCTCTTTTTTATCTGTTCTTTTTCTCTTTTCAAAGTGCATGTAATCGGATGTGATAACCGTTACTTCAGTGCCTTTTGCTTTAAAATAATCGTGCAGAAGATCTACACGATGTTCATAGGTGTCAAAACAGTGTATAATACATATTTTCATAATAGATTATCCTCTTACATCACTATTTCATTTCTATTTTTCTTTCCTTATCCTTCAATTTCAACAATATCATTTCCCACAAATGAAAAATAGTCATCTTTCCACGTCGCATAGCAGTTGTATCCATCTCCTTGATACTTGATACCATCTATCCCCACTTTCTTGCAGCATCCTGTCACAAAATTCGGAAGCAGATACTCCTTCACGATTTTTCCCGGTGTGTTATCAACTTTAAACCGCAGATGATCAATGAACCTGTTATTTTTTGAAACATTCTGAGACAGATCGATCAGCCGTGCTTCTTTACATTTTTTAAATTTTGCAATCTGTACACTCGGCTTTTTACTTCCGCAATGCTTGTACACTTCTGTGAGTGCACCTTCTTTCGTATCTGCAAAGTAATATTGCCATACTTGGAAATTGATTCTTCAGTTGATTAGCTGTCAAACCTACCCTTGTTATATCACTCATGTTATTGTTCATATCTATCTTTTTATTATTCTTTCAATCTCATTTTCTATCCATGATCACTCTGCTTATGATCTGTCTCAAATCTCAGCACCCTGAATTTATCGCCTTTTCTATTTTTATTTCATTTGAACATTTCCCTTCAATCCATCTGTGCTCCGAGTCATTTGCACCTTCTCATGATCAAATGGTATCTTCTCTCCAAAGTTCAATTCAACTCGTCCACTTTCCCATTCTCTTTTCGGCGGAATATTTCCCGTTCGCACACGTCGTTCTACCGGCATTGTCTCACTACATGTATCAAAGCATTCTTTTTCATAGGTAGTATATAAATATGTATGATCTAAAGGTATTTCGAGCATAGCTGCAATCGCCTGTGAAACGAGATAGCTTGCACGAAATTTTCCCTTGACCTCTATCCATTTTTGTACTCCCACACTTGATTTCATCTCGATCAAATGCAAATTCCATGTATCATCTTCTGTATGTTCCAAAATAATATGATCAACTCGTTTCATCATGGAATATTTTTGATCTGCTTTAAAAAAGTACATATCTGTATGTTTTTTATCTACATTTTTTATACAAAAAATCTTTTGTGCATTCGGAAGCTGCACTTTCAATAAACTTTTACCGGATTCTTCGGTTTCTTCCAGTAAAACTTTCTGTTCTGTTTCCTCTATAAAGTTATTTTGCATTAATTCCGAAATAACAAATGTTCTTTTATTCATCTGAATTCCCCTGTACCATATAAGCTTCTCCCATGATATCATCCAATGCATTATTAAATGTCGGTACTGCAAATCCATTTTGTCCGCAAGGAATTTCTATCAACTGGCTTTTTCCGTTATGTTCCTGAAACTGGTACACTTTTACCTGTGTATCCAACAGCAAATCTTCCTCTTCCAATTGAAGTTTTTTGCATAAATCTTCTTTTTGAGGATGGCTTTTCAAAGCTATTTTGTTATTAATCGACTGGAGTAAAATATCGCTATGTGTGGTTGCAATAACATCTATTCCGCTATTTACAATACGTGCCATAACCCTTCCCATCTGATGCTGCAGCTGCGGATGCAGGCACATCTCAGGCTCTTCATAGCATAAAGACTCAATGTTTTCCATATGTTTCAACAGTAAAATTAATGGAGAAAGTTCCGTTACCACAGCGGAGACTGTACGAAGTGGTAAACTTTTCTGTTCTCCGTTTTCCGTTTCTGTAACATACCGAATCTCTTTGTTTGGCGAATCACTGATTTCTATCGTTCCGGAAGTCATTTGATGTTCTATCAGATCAATAATCTTTCTTCTTTTTGCAGATGGCTGATTTTCCAGAGAAAGCACATTAATAACATCCAAAAACTGATTGATTGGTCTTGTAAATGGAGACATTGGTTTGGTTTCCGGTTCCATATTAAATGTCTGCTCTCTTCCTACCTGATTCACCAGATCTTTTGTAAGAATAAAACCTGTTCTCGCAGCTGGAAGGAATAAATTTTCATATCGATTTTTCCCATAATTTATTTGTAATACAAAAGCAAATATACCCTTCATTAAAAACTCAACACTATGATCATCCGTTTTTCCCTCTAAGTTTCGAATGCCATAATTATCCGTTTTGTTTTTTCCATAATCAGCTTTCATTATTATATTATCATCCGTGGTTCTTATAAAACAAAGTTTTCTCTCTTTAAATGCCCTATTTGATAAATGAATCTGGATTTTTTTTGCAGAAACCTGTTCGCTGTTAAAGATCCATTTTAATAACGAATCTTTGTTCTGTGACAGCCGCTGATTGATAACAGCACGACACCAGTCGGAAATATCTTCCATCCCGACAATACTCTGACCATTTTCAAATGCAAGATTTATCTGTTGGGATATCCAATCCTTTAACAATCTTTCCTCTTCGTTTATCTCTGCATCTCTTTTTTCAAAAAGATGGATTGCACCAATATTCTTTATTCCCCATAGCAAAGACATCAAATAACTTTTTCCACAATTATTGTCACCGACAATCAAGGTAAGCGGTGCACATTCCATTTCTGCTGATTTTATTTTTCCATAATCTTCCACACACAATTTCCAACTTGTCATACCATTCCATCCTTTAATTTCTATTTCAGTGCTTATATCTATAGCTTACCACAAACCCATTTCATGATTCAATTTTTATATCTTTCTTGCACTTTGCACCATTATATTCCTAGGTTGACGTTTTTCCAGTATTGTTTTCTCCCACAAGAATATTTACCCTGCTGAGATTTTGTAATGTTCTTTAATCCCCTATATGCTTTTATATCAATTGTTTGAACCATGCCGCCTCCAAGTTCTTCCCCGTATTTTCAACTATTTATATGTATTGTATCACGAACCTCAATCTTACTCAATGTAAAAAACCGGTCAGACTTATTATCCAACCGGTTTTATCACTTCTACCGAAACTATGGCTCCATATTTTTTAATAATGCATTAATATTCTGCGTATATAAGTTTTCACATAATTTCAAAATTTCTGTTTCAATCTGCTCATCGCTGATTGAAACTCCCCTCTCGGATCAGCAATTAATATCTCCAATTCATGAGACGTTCTCCAGCAATTTACAGCTTCTACAACGTCAAGCATGATCTCCAATGCCTCACGCAGCTCATCCACTGTCACAATAACAAAATTATCCCCCGGATATCTTGCATCATAATAATAGTCTTTGAGTAATGCCAGATCCTTCCTCTCTAATTGTAAGGAAGTATCCACCCTTTTAATCTCATCGTATAAGGCACGCAAATTATGGGATGTCATTAGTTTTTCAATTCCAGTACAAACCAGTTCTGCCACAGAGTTCAACATTTTTTCTGCAATTTGCTGTGCCGAAGCTGCAGCCGGATTGCAGTATACAGGTGACACCGCATCCCTTAAATACCAGAATTCATTGCACGCAATAGAATAATAAGAATTTGCCTTTATCATATTTTCAACTCCTTATAATCTCTTCTTAACTGTTGTGTAAACTTTGAATTATCATGTTCGAAATACTGCGGTGTTACAAAAACCACATCCGCATGCAACATCTCGAGTTCTTCCCGCAAGGCTCCCATCATCCATCTTTCCGGTTTTTCCGGAACTATGATGCAAAAGTCGATATCACTGCTGGCCTTATAATCATTTCTCGCGTAGCTTCCAAAAATCCCAAAACTCTGATATTTGATACTCGAATTTTTAATAATATCTACGCACTTGTTCAACCGGTCTTTAAAATCATTTTCAACAACAGGTGACACGTACGGCATCCCTAAACCTCCACTCTTTCTATTAATCTGTCCTATCACAGTTTCTACAGATTCTACCATTTTTTATTCTTCATGATATCTTCTATCAATTATAAGTTATGCAATTACCCGGGACACAAATTGGCGATTTTTTCCGTTCTGATGCTCAAATTGAAATTCGAATTCCAATGTAACTTCCGAACTGTTCACCATATTATTTTCCCCTTCAAAATATACATAACCATCAAGAGAAACATCAGCTTCCAATATGCCTCTCACAATCGTACATGTATCACCCTCTTCCTGTTCTACCCGGACAACTTTGACATTTTCTATTTGATCCAATTCTGCATAGTCAACATATGTCTCAAACGCTTCATCCAATTCCTGACCTTCCATGTTCATAACAGAATCGTCAATTTCATTATACAAGTCATCCCAAAATTCGTTTTCTATGATTGTAGCGACCAGATTTCTATCATATTTCACGTATATCAGTCTCCCTGTGTCAAAAAATATTTAATTGCGTCCCAATAAGGTGGCAGTTCTTCTGAATATTCAAATTTTTTCAATTCCCGCTGTTTTTCTTCTCCGTTCAACTGGAACACATTAAACGTCCATAAAGCTTTTTCTCTGGCACGACATAAACGTTTATCATTCAGGTTCAACTTTGTAATTGTATACTCAGCTGCCTCATCTGTCTTTTCCGCCGGCTGTATTGTTCCATCCTGCTGATATCGAAAATGACTTTCACAATCCTTCTCCAGCGGAGAAATCATCCGCTTTGCATCAAAATTATTTTCTTTTTTATGCCCACAGTGCCTGCGATTGTCTCCATTACAAGAAGCATGAAGATTATTATAGGCCAGAGATAAATCCTGATTTTGTGCCTGAGGTCGAAAATGTTCCACATGAAAACTATTCTTTTGTACTTCAGTCTCTGTATTTTTAATATAAGAACAACAATAGCAGCAAAGATGTCTCTGTTCTGCAAGCAATGCATTCTTTAATATTTGCAGTTCCTTTTCATGCCGGATATCCTCATACCCTGCTTCTCTTTTATGCTTATTCTTGAATTTTTTCTTCCACCGGCTTACTTCTTCTGGTTCACCTGTCTTTTGAATATAAATCATAAAAACTTTATCGCCCTTTTGCAATCAAGATTCTTGCACGCACAACTTTCGTATTCTCTTCCGATGTCATCCATGCAAGCTTATTTACAAGTTTTTCTGCCTCATCATATGCTTTTTCATTCAGATACACATTTATTTGCTCTAAGAGTTCCGTTGTCTTCCTGTTATATACTTCGGTATCCATGTAATCTTCCAGAATTGTATTGACATCCCAGCCGTTCATCGGCTCCATCGGTTCTGCCAAAACCAGATGCGTTTCTGCATCTTCATGCAAACGTATTACCTGTATATTTTCATCCACAGACTCCAGCACTTTCGGAGCATGTGTGGAAACAATAAACTGAATATTTGGAAAAGTATTCTGTAAAGCCGGAAAAATCTTCTCCTGCCACTTCGGATGCAAATGCAGATCAATTTCATCAATCAGCACAATGCCATCCCCTTCCAACGGATTCTCCCTCTTCGGATTTGCAATTGCCAGCCTCCGGCTCAGATCGCCTACCAGTGCGATTACACTTTTTTCTCCTTCTGACAATTGATAAAATGCCAATTCCAATTCTTTTTTGATGACAATAAGTTCCGCATCTTCTTCTGTTACTTTCACACGAATTTCCGAAAATCCATCTCCCAATGCGTTTAATATGGCTTTTTTTACTGCATGTAACTGTGGATCTTCTGCATTCGGCGTTTCCACTCGTATACTGTTTTCATATTCCTGTCTTCCCCGGAACCATTCAAAAAATAACCGGAAATTGATCACTCCTCCAAATGCAGAATCTCTCCACGCATCCAGTTTCCCTGCTGATCCTGTATAACGCCTTCTCAATTTACGTGTTTTTTCATTATAGCGGTCAACTCCATAAAACACATAAACAGGAATATTTTCATTATTTAAAGTAAACTCTTTCTGTGGTGTTTCCGTGTCATCGTTTTCATACTCTTCTTCTGTTTCCAAATAATCTCCCAGATACTGTTTTCGAATATATTCCGAAACTCTCTTCAGTTCTTTGGAATTATGCAGATTTTTCCCCTGAATTCTTTTTCGGTAATAGTGAAAATTATTTCCCTGGTCTTCAAGAAACAACGTTATTTTTGCTTCTTCTTCTCCAACTTTTACATCTTTTTCTCCTAAAAGAGAGGCTGTTATCTGTTCATCCTGTGCTGCTTCCTGCATAATTCTGGAAAAGAGAAGATTGCAGACATCCAGTATTGACGATTTTCCCATTCCGTTTACTCCATAAAAAATGGCATCTTTTCCGTTTAATACTATTTCTGTATCTGAAAAAACTCTGAAATTGTGCACTTGCAGTTTGTCTATTCTCACGCTTTTCTATCTCCTAAACCTTCGAATGCATACCATTAAGCTATTTATCATCTTTTCAGTAGTATCATACTTTAATTCTTTTATTTATGCAAGATTTTCCCATTCCAGCTCTTATCCTTCCGTCCTTCTTACCGACTCTTTCCAGTCACACACACGATATTCTTCCTTATATTCACTCATCTGCATATCGTACACACTGTCACCAAACGCTTTGCCCGTCAGGGTGCCAATTTTTCCCGGAATCTTTTTCATCAGCCGGATGATCCAGCCAGTCGCTGGAACCATCACAAGCCGGCAAGTATGGTATGGCAAAACTACAGTTCCAATGGCGAAACTGCCGGCGCATATCATGGCGCCCAGAAAGCATGCCGTCCTTTGCACATACAGATGAGTTTGGATAAGTACAATGTAGATATAATAAACACTTCGCTGAAGGAGTATAAGAACGTAACGGTCAACTTGGCCATTTACAGTAAAGAGGGCCACAAGATTAGCGCTACCACACTAAAGGTGCCAACCATAAAGCGCAATGGACTGACGCCGGTTATCACATTTGATGAATTGGCTGGAGTCACCGACTTTCGTTGGATAAAAATTGTACTGACTGATGCTAAGGGCCATGAATTGGATGATAACGTATATTGGTTCAATCCCAATAAATGGGACGGAAAGCTGTTGTCGAATCTGCCGGAATCAAACGTCAGTATGCAGATTAAGAATGTACGATATGATGAATCAAGCTATTGCAAAGGAAAAGTCGTTGTTACCAACAAAAGTAAAGTCATTGCCTCGTTTATAGACCTGACACTTAGGGATAGTAATAGTGGAAAGGCTATACGTCCTGCCTATTTCAACGACGGCTACTTTACATTAATGCCCAATGAAAGCAAAGAAATAACATTCGAATTTCTTATCTCCGCACAAACCAAACATGTGGTAATACAGCTTAATGGGTACAATGTAGCATCAAATCAGGTAACTTTACGATAAAAAGACAACTACGGTAAGTAGATGAAATAAAAGGATATAAAAGAGATTGTGTCAAAATGCTGGCACAACCTCTTCTGTTTAAATGCTTATTACTTACTAACCACTGATCATTTTTTCCCTTCTTTGTATTCCGAAGGTGTCATCCCCATCTGCTTCTTGAAGCATTTGCTGAAATACTTGGGATCGTTGAATCCCGTCATATACGCTACTTGTGAGAAGTTGTATTCTCCACTATCTATCAACTGTAAGCCCT
>OGXH01001385.1_pt1 | contig 17819 bp, 17 predicted proteins | sample 1576241 | NCBI WGS metagenome assembly OGXH01 (sample SAMEA3541529, study PRJEB24748) | human gut metagenome | biome: human gut; feature: human-associated habitat; material: faeces | place: China | collected 2012
TAAGGACGGCAAGAAAAAACCGCAGAAACCCGCCGTGCCCCGGACCGCCCAGCAGCGCACCTGCCGTAGCAGAATAACCAAGAGAATTATTTACATTAAAAACGATTGGCTCTATCAGATCATTTTCTACGCTTGTTACATTTACAACTACATCAAAATTACTGTCGTCATCCGTATTGATCTCCATCGGATAAGTGAAAGTATTTTTTGTATTTGTAGCAATGTTATCATTTTCTGAACTATACACCTCTATTCCATCTTTCATTATGCTGAACACCGCATCAGTCGCGGTTGATTGGCTATCATAAATAGAATAGTCAAACACAACGTTATCCTGCCAGTTAGTCAGCAAGGCGGCAACGTTGTTCACACACATCAACTTAGCTGTTTCTCCGATAAACGCTATACACATTATATCAACCGATACAGCTTTCGTCTGGATCGTATTATCCGAATTAGACAGATAGAAACTCACATTATAGACACCTGCCGCTCCGGGATGTAACAAAATATAATTATAAGGAGTATCTGTATAGATAGCCGTACCAAGATTCTGACTGTAACTCTGATTATAATTATCACCCATAATAGTGATATGCAATATCTTACTAATATTCCCATTGATAATCATCGGAATTGTGATATCCCCTGTAAAAGCTGTCCACCAGGCAAAGTTCGGAGCACTGATACCGAGCGAGGTAAGCTGTACGGTGTAAGTAACAGGAGCAGTTGTAATATCAGTATTCTGCCCCTTGACGGTAATCTTCAGATTATTACTACCTGACGATAACCATTCGGCCACATCCTGTTTAATGGACACATTAGAAGAAACTTCCATTTGCTTTACCATAGTGAAATCAACATACTTAGAATTCTTCACCATAATAGTACACAAACCCAACTCCCCAGTCGGCTTATAAGGCTCACTCAAGTCATCCCGATACTGGGAAACAAACGTAAAGTCAAGAATGCATTCTTCGCCATATTGAGCGGCAAAACCGAGCGAAGCCATATTATTCCGGACATATACGCTGTACATAGTACCAGTACCTCCCGCAAGTTCACGAACCAGTTGTTCAAGTGCTGCACCGGCAGCACCATCGTAAGCGGTACCTTTGGTGTTTCCAAGTATTAGTGAACCGTCCACCAGTTCATTTATTTTGCTAACTAATTCGTTCAGCTCCTCCGCTTTCAGAACATTACCTTTTATAAAAGTCTTATCTAATTGTTCCATATCTTCATCCTAATATATCATTATCCAACCTGCTTGTATCCAATAAGAAATCAGTGTTCATTTCTACTTTTCCACCCAAAGCCGATAGAGCATGCATGATCAAGTTCAGTTCATAGGTGCCCACGCCAGTCATATCGCTTTCCATGCGACTGATACGGACGTAACAGGTATTACCAGCTTCATCTGATGTACGCTTTAAGACAAACTTAATATATCCCATCTTGTTTCTGATTAATACTCAGCCTATTTATAACTTCTCGTTTAACTGCCGCAATAAAAGGAGACTGCCGTACCACTTCAATAATGGCATTGCAGTATTGTGAGGGAATCTCCACTTCTCCTTCGGAATAGTAAATTGCTTCAGCAAGCTTTTCAAAACCAATATCCATCAATACAGTTGTCTGATACTTCATCGCATTCGCTATTCTTTTAGCGATATCAAATGTTTGAACATCTCCCTCGAAAGATATTTTCGTCTCGATTTTCTTAAAATTGATTTTCATACTTCTTTTTTTAACTATTCTTCATATATCCGTAAAACCATATCTTATTTAAAGCATCGTATATATACACATGCCATAGGGTAGATGCGAAGAAATCGCCGGTAGTCGATATCGTGTCACCGGAAGCCGCAATTACATTCACTCTTTTACCGTTGGCAGATATCATCCAGTACTCCTGACCATCTTCCGCGCCTGCAGGCAGAGTGACTGTGATTTCTTCGGTATTGATACATACCAGAACAGAATCCATAAGAGACAGGCTTTGCGAAGTTTTTACCCGACGTAATCGTCTACGGATTCCGCATATATCTCCATGAGGTATATACAGCGCATGATTACCAGTAGCAGTATAGTCATCATAAGCTTTCGCACCCTGTACATCCAAATAGAGTGCAGCATTGGCACCGGCATCATAACGGGCTATTACTCTGTTGACACATACCCGTATCGGATTAATCATGAAGCCACCCGAAGTAGCCGGGGTAGTGTCCGCACCGAAAAAGGAACTTACATATTGGTTTGTAAACCGGAGCAGGCTTGGAGATAACAGCATCTCATCTTCGCCGGAAGTTCCCGTAAGGGTGTTAAATGTACCACTTGTGGCAACAATATTATTCAGCGTGATGTCATTCAGCACAGCATTATTCCCTGATATATTCCCAGATAATGTTAAGTTGTTTGCCGTGATATTGTTTAGCGTCAGATTCCCATTCGTATCAACGATAAAATTGCCATTGATGATAGTTTTACCCAAAAAGTTGATTTGATCGGCACTGATGTTTACTCCCGATTCAATCGTCCCGTCAGCATTCTGTTTGATAAACGTAGTTATATCCGCCTGTTTTACAATATTTTTATCCTTGTCCACCTGAGATGTGAACAAAGATGCAAAATCGCTCTCCGCAATCAGCCCCGACTTTAGTGTACCATCTTCATTAAACTTCTTAGCAACAACTTCTATCCTGTCACCCATATTCTTGATAGTAGCCGTTGTACCATAATTTGCAGGCTTCCAATGCTCAATGTCGAAAGCTATTCCACTAGCTTTCCCTGTCTGACATACCAGCGTATCATTCTCGTAAGGATCAGGTTTTGCAGTTGGATAAGTAGCATTCACCCACAAGTCTCCCACATCATAAGTTTGTTCATCAGTTGGTTGCTCTACAAATACCCGCCGTTTACCGTCAGCCGTATCTTGGGCTTTAGCCGCATATTCCAGCGCTTTTACAGTTTGCTGGTCGGTAATATCACTCCACGAATAAGTACCATCTTCATCCTGTCCGAATCTCCACGCTCTTCCTCCCTCGTCAGGTACATTGGAAGTATTATAGAATAAATCTTGGTCGTGCATGGCTTTCAGTTCTCCTGTATTCCATTCAGATGCAGGCAAATTATTCAGTGTAGGTATATAATCAAAGAACCAAATCGTATATTCCCTATCCGTCTGGGCTTTCACTATGTCAAAATCAGTTTGCAAACCGTTAATCATATCATCATAACTTTTACCGGTCGCTTCAGAAATAAACTGTCCTACAAATTTATTCAGAGCAGGAGATATAATCGTAACTTCTTTCCCTGTAAGCGTATAGTTGCTGATACCTTTATATTGCTTGATACTGGGCGCATCGTCACCTATAGTAGATAGGATAATGGCATTCTGACGGGTAACATCATTCCTGTTACCCAACAATACGATCTCGTCTCCTGATTCGGGAGTGGAACTAACAGGATCACAATCCATTTTACTCAAGTCTATGTAATCATCTCCTACGGAAACAACCAACCTCCAATAATACTTATTGGTTACATCGTGTGATGTATCTGCCTTAATATTGAACGTCTGGCAACGTACTTGATCTCCAGACGCAAACTCCTGCATAATACTCTTGTTGCCATCATCCTGCTGAAAGTAGCAACGGTACACTTCTTCCATATCCTCCACTTTCGTACACTTCATGGAGGCAGGCGTCAGGATAATCTCTCCACCCACATAGCGAAGACGCTTGATGACGAGTTCTACAAAGTAGGCTACTTTCCGCACAAGCAGCTCGTCAACTTCCAGATAAGAACGGCCAGTATCCGGATCATGTTTCAGAATGAAGCCGCTGCCTAGGTCTCCAGACACGAAGCCCGGAGATATAATCCGAAAAATATTGTTCAACTCATCCAGTATCGCGATGACATCTCCTGATTCGTTAACGTTAATGCCATGTTCTTTCTTGCCAATCAGCAAACCGTTGATGAAAGTAATAAGTCCAGCTGCCGTATCTTCCACATCTTTTCGCAGAAACTTCTCATATACCGGACTGTTATCATCTATATCATGCGCTTTATCTGCATATCCAGCCTTTGCTTTCTTTATTAGACTTTCATAAATAGTTCCGTCATCACTCACCTCTAACTTTTTCAGATAGATATAACGATCATCATCAGTACTAATTTCATCAAGCGTTGCTTTATTGGCATGCGTATGACCATCACCAGTAAAATCGGACGAAGAAGAACCATCTACCGATACAACTGTACTTGACACTCCATTTTCGCTTGCCCTCCCCAGCTCTCTCAGTCGTTTGCTGCGAGGCTGCGCTGTACGCAATATTGCTCCTGATATATACTTCTTTTCCATAAAGTTTAATCTTTATCTGATGAATATTCGTCCGGACGAAGTTCTACTATCTCCAATCGGCTCTCATCTTCTATCACATCTTGCTTGTCCGACAAGCAAATAAATCGTTTAACATCTTGACAACTTTCCGAACAAACAGCCAGGTCACCATCCAGTATTCCGGCAGTTCCTGTCAGCAACGTCTTCCGTTCTGCATATTGACTATATAATGTTCCGATAAGTAACTGTTCTGCTTGTGTAGTCCGTCCGGCACGAGTAAGTTCTTTTATCTGAATACCATCTTCCGTCCGGAAAAGCACTCCTTTCCCAGTGGGACTTGTATCAGTCATTGTTCCGCATATCGTATCCAAGCTAATTCCTTCTTTGGCACTCTCATTTATGACACCTGTATACTCTATATCATCATTTTCCGCATCGTCATGAATTATATTTTTACGTACCATATCAAGCTGTGGAGCTTTATACAACAACCAGCGTATTTTCTGATACCAGTCATCAGGTGCCTCCTTTATCTTTCCTTTGGTCCATTCATATACCCATACACCAGCATAAATACAAACTTCCAAATATCCGTTTTTTTTAGGATAAGGTATATACTGTCCCTCTTCCAACCTCTGGAACGACCTATATATATCTTCTAAAGATAACCCTATATTATGCCGGTTCTTTTTCCATCCCTGAATACCTGATTTTTCATGCCGGTCAGCCGGATCATACCATTCCAGCCAGCAACTTTGATAGGATGCAGCACCATCCAGCCACTCTCCTTTGGTCTTATAAGACAAAACCCCTCTCAAATCTGTACGTTTAGCAATATCAGCATTAGAATAGTGCATCAAAGCATTACCGTCATCGTCATACAGAGTTACGGTTACAGGTATCTGTACATAATTAAACCGATAGTCCAACAATTCGTAATTACTTTTTTCATTATCACTACTACCTTCCGTAAAAGGGTTGTAACGAGCATCCAGTAGCATATCCATACTTAAACGTATATAATATTTTTCACTATCTTTTTCAGATAATTTGGGTATGAAAGTACGATAAGTACGCATTATCACTTGCTCTGGTTTTTGCCATGGCTTTTGAGGAAACTTATTGGGTGTTCCTCCGGCTATATGTACTCCTGTAGACATCGTAAATGCCACTCCATCAGCCGGCTGGGCACCAAGCAACGGAAGTATATGAAAGTAAGTACACAAATTCATCTCAGCCAATCCCGTCCCCTTCCTACTATCCGGAAAAATAGCAAATGAAAGATTTTCATAATCAACATCATTTTCCACCCGCCATCCATAATCAACATAAAAAGCATAGTAATATACTCCCGGAGGTGCACCTTCTCCACGTATATTAACATAATCTGCGGAGTATTCACCTGTATACTTAATTTCCTGTCCCAACAATTTTCCATCTGAATAAGGAGAGAAAGTTATTTTTACATTATTAATTACTTTGTCTACCCCCATTATCTGGTCATCACTTTTCCAGAGAATTCCTTTAGTGATTCCATGTAAGTAAAGCCCATTCAAATCATATACCCATATCTTTCCATTCTTCTGTATCAGTTTTAAAGCAAGTGGTTGCAACATCCCCTCTATCACTTCATAAAGCGTACAGGCTTCACCGTCCTCATCATAAAAGTTATCGCTCCGAACACTTATTTTATCTAAAGTCGCTCTTGTGCCGCCTTCTTCCAGATAAGTACTCAGATAATCCTGATTTAGTTCTCCATATTGTATTTTACTCCTACGGAGAGCATACTGCAATATATTCTCCAATGTACGCGTACCCGTCAGGTCATATTTCAGACGGTCCAGAATACCAAAATCACTGAATGTAAGCTTCACTTCATATTCATCGAAGGCAGAGTAAGGTTCTTCGTAGAATTCCGGATCAAGCGCACCACTCCAGTAAAGCAGTCCGTTACGTAGCACTTCCAGACGTATGCTACCCGGCAGGATAATATAAAGATCCTCATAAGTCCGGTCGCCTGGACTTACAATGGTCAGTGAGGCGGTACTACCGCATATCACTTCTTCTTTGTCAGTATGTGCCCACTCTATCACCAACGGACTATCAGCCGGAAATCGCAGTATACCTATCGACGAAAACGGTTCATCCGCTTCCTGATAAATGTCAACTTTCCACACTATACTCTCATGACTGAGGAATTGTCCCGAATATCGTAAATACTCCATAATTCTATCATTGAAGATTCATAATTGTTTGTCAACTTCTCCTAATCAGATTGTTTTCCCGTTCCAATATTCCTACCAAAGTGCGACCTTCTATTCTGAATACAACTTTTCCGCCGTTTCCACCATCTGCAGGCTGTATCAATTGTCTCAATCTATTAAGCGGAGCTACTACTTCCGGATTATTAATCGCCCCGGAATATTCTCCGAAAAGGCCTAAAGTGGGGCCATAGGCTATACCACCATAAGCAAACTTAGGCAGATTGGCCAAAGCAGCCAATACACTCGCTACAGCCGCAATAGCCAATATAGGCCCCACAATAGGAATACTCGACATACTGGCAGCCGCCCCTGTTGCAGCGACAGTTGTGTTAGCCGTAGCCTGGGTGGATTGGATGCCTAATAATGCCAAAACTTGCGGAATAGCTTGTCCTATTGCCTGTACTGCATTGGCTCCCCACTGTAACCATTCACCTGCTGCTCCACCTATCAGGTTACCAACATTTCCCATAGCATTCCCCATTGCTCCCATATTATCCGTCAGTTCCTGATTCTTTTCTCTTGCCAATCCCACAGCCTCATTCCATCTCTCCATACCGGTTAAGGGATCTTGAATATCAAAGTGCATCGGTTCGAGTTTCATATCTTTCAAACCTCCATCTTTGACGCCAAGTTTTAAAGAACTAGTCGTATCAAATCTTCCATCAACAGGAGCCGCATCTAAATCAGTCGGTTTCACCGGATGCGCTGCCTGAAAATTCATCTTATTTATAATAGATTGGGCTGAAGCTATATCAGACTGCAAATTGGCAATATCTACTGAGAAAGTAACGATTGCCTCAAGAGGTGCCTTTCGCTGCCTTTCTCTTAAATCAGAGAGCTTCGCTTCTAAAGCAGCCAAACTTCCTTCGGCAGATTCTAATTCTACACGAGGTTCAATCGTTACAGTCCCATTCGTTGTATCATTTGTATTTGTTTTTGCGTTCGATGTAGACAATAGATCTTGCCCTCCACCAAACATAACTTTTGCAGTGGCTAGTTCTTTTTCATAATTTTCTTTAGCTTTACGAATATCAGAAATACTCTGATAAATATAGTTCGCGACAAAATTATCCCGATGCGCAAAACCTTCAGGATCTGTCCAAACAGTTTCCAACTTAGATAAGATATCTCTCGCTTCTTTAGGAATATTCTTCCCACTACGTACTGCATGCATTATTTGCCCCATAGCCTTTCCAGCCTCCTGCGATGATATTTTTCCATCTCCGAAACCTATATTTCCATAAAGGCGCTCCCTTATATTTTTTATTGTTTCAGCTTCCTTTCCCGTATAAACATCTGCAGCACCTGCTGTTGCTGACTCCATAGCACGGGCACGAGCAGAATTGATTATTGCTTCACTCAATTTATCGTACGCTTTTCTCGCTGTATCCGCATTGGTTATTTCAATGCCCATCTTATCAAGATAACCACTATATTTGGCCACAATGTTATCCTTCGCCTTCTGCCATTCTTCAGTGCCTTCGCGAGCTTTATTCAAAGGAGTAAAGAGATTATCCAAGGTGAGGCGCTCTGTAGCAACTTCTTTATTCATAGTAGCCATTATGCCATTTAAACGCCCTTGGGCTTTAGCTGCATCATCACTTTCTGAACATAGTTTATATATACCGACAGCCAAAGCGGTAGCGGCAGTAGCAGCAATAATCCAAGGAGTGGCAGCAATAATACCATTTAAAATCTTAGCGCCAGTAGCCGTAGAATTAACAGAAGTCAGTAAAGTTTTTAAACCTTTTCTCATTAATGTTATTCCTGATGCATTTTCTGATAAAAGAGCCAAACTTGCTCCCATACCTCCTGCAAGACCTAGCCATTTCGTTCTAAGGTCGTCTACAGGGGATTGTACTGCACTAATTTGTCGAGATACATCAGTTGCCATTTCTTGAGTATTCTTTCTTATATCAACCAATAATTTATTGATTTCACGGAGAGATACTGAAGGATTATTTTTCAAATTAAATATTATATCATATGATTTTTTTTCCATACTTTTGTGCATTAATTAAATATATAATCAAATTATGGGAACATACATTATATTATTAACATTTATGATTCTTGGTTTTATAGGAGCAGGGGGATTCATCAAGGATATAGACAAAATTTCCAATAAAAATAATTCAAAAAAAGACAAACAGGAGCAAGAAAAAATAAATGAACTTGAAGAAGAAGTTCGCATACAACGTGAAGAATTACAGCAACTTCGTGAAAAACTTGCACGTGAGAAAGCTGAAAGAGAACAACAAAAAGAAGAAAAGCGTCGCAAAAAAGAAGAGAGACAAGCAAAACATAAATAAATATTCAACCATCCTTTTTTCATCATATCCCATACTCTTTTCACTACCATTTTTTGAACAAATAAAAGAACTGACATACCTTGAATATTCTTCTGTATATCAAGCAATATATTACACATTTTTCGAAGAATTCCTGAAGGGGTATTTTTCAAACTAAATACTATATCATATGTTATTTTTTCCATATCTTTGTAACATGATTATTAAAGATTAAACATATGGGACCTTATATTATACTTATTTGTCTCATACTCGGTGCTATAGGAGCATGGAGTATAGGTGGAATGTTATCTAAAAATGATACTTCTAAAAATGAGCCTCCACAACTCAGCAAATTTGAAGAAAAAATGAAAGCTTCCGTACAGAAAAGCCGCAAAGAAACCCTCAAGAAACGCGAAGAGCTACAACAACTTCGCGAAAGGTTAGCACGTGAAAAAGCTGAAAGAGAACGCCAAGAAGCAAAAGAAAAGCGTCGCATAGAAGAAGAAAAGTGGGCTAAATACAAAGAAGAAGCCCTTATGACTCGTAAAGAGTTACAACACCTTCGTGAAAAAGATGCAAATTCATCGGATGAAAACAACTCCTCAAATGATAAAGAAAAGTAAATAACATCCCTTCTTTACCCCCATTTCTTTGCTATCTCTTCGAACCTTTCTTTTGTACTAACTTCTTTCTTGGCTTCTTGTTCCCGTTTCCTCTCCCACGAGAATCTGCAAACATCCGTCGGACTCAATTTCTTTTTACTATAAGGTTGCAACATACAGCAAGCCAAAAAGCGTGTCTGCTCCCAATCATTCTGTACATTTCGTTCATCATGTTGCAGCCAAAAACGATAAATAACCGAAAACTCAGCAGGGGTGCATCGGCGAAAATCGTCTAAATTCATCCCAATACACCCCATTGCCAAACCCAGTAATTCCTCAATGCCTACAGCTTCCTCTCCTGCCCCTTTTTTTTTGAGCCATCCTCACCCCCGGTTGCCATACTCTCCTGAAACCGATTGAACTCGCCCAGGTCAATGCCATCGGCAAAACGCTCAAAGCCAAGATCAAACGTCACCTCATCAGCACGACAAGCAGAACGAACACAGCAAAACATAAACATCGTCAACAACTCCATATCCGCGCCGATTTCATTTACATCCTTACCCGTCTCACGCTTAAAGTCAATCATGGCACCCATCGTCACCCGATTAGGATATTCCTTACCATACAGTATTACTTTGTTCATACTCATGCTTTGGGTGTAACCACTTTAACTTCCACAGGCCCGCTATTCTCCAGCGAGATGCTGTAAGTAGCATCATCATCTGCCGCAGACACCTCTTCTAACGAAGTAATAATGAAATTGCCCTGACGATACTTCGTGTCTTCTTCTCCACGAAGCGCATACTTCACAGGAACAGGATTCCCGCTTTCCCACATCTCCAACAGTTTGTCATAGCCCATGCCATCACCGTAAAAAACAAATCCTTCGGAACTGATACTTACGCTCAATCCACTCACGGATTTCTCTTTCCATTTACCGGCAGCGGCAGCCTTTGCCTTCTCTTCCAATGTCGGTTTCACTGCACGGTCTTTTGTCTCAGCCGTGTTAGTAATCGTACACGTCTTACTGTGTCCCAGAGGGTTAAAAACATCCTCTACTAAAATGCCTACCAAGAGGTCACTTCCATGAACATAATCCGCATTCTCGTTTTCCATAAATTAGCTTTTAAGTTTTTAAAAATTCATTTATTGTCACGTTATAGTTTCTTTCGCTTTCTGTTTAGTTGGCTATTTTTGTATATTTACGGCTGTTTGTATTTCTTAGGTTTCGCAATTATAGGAAATTATCTAATACAAAACAAATAAAATCGGAGAAAATTTCCTACTTATTGCATAATTTTATTTAGGAGGGTTGTTCTATGATATTACAGCGGATCAAAGAATATATTGATTTAAAGGGTATTTCTATCTCCGCTTTTGAGAAAAGTATCGGAATGTCAAATGCTTCTTTTGGACGTTCCCTGAAAAACAATGGGGCTATTGGCACCGATAAATTAGAAAATATTCTAAGAATATATCAAGAGATCAACCCGGATTGGTTGCTTACCGGACAAGGCAATATGGTACGTTCCGGTTCGAAGATAACACTTCCGCCTCCGGTAACAGAAAAAAAAGGGATTCCCCTAATTTCCTACCAAACATTACCGACGCTATTTACCGGTAAAAAGGGAACATTCTCTCAAGCTACGGAACATTTCTCCCTACCTCTATTCAATGAGGCGGACTTTCTGATTCCGGTAAAAGACAACAGTATGGCTCCACAATATAAAGGTGGTGATATCATAGCCTGCAAATGCCTTTCCAACGAAGGGCTTTTCTTCCAATGGAACAAAATCTATCTGCTGCTTACCCCGCAGGGAGCACTCATAAAACGAATACATCCGGGAAAAGACGAAGAGCATCTGACGCTTGTCTCCGACCATACTGATTATCCACCTTTCCAATTGCACCGTTCTTTAATAGGTAATGTAGCATTGGTGCTGGGAGGATTATCTGCAGAATAGTCTATCCAAGTCTCACTAAATGATACATCGTCCCCCTATTCGACTTCTTGCAAGGGATATCCAATTTCTTCAGCGAACGGCCGAAGTGCCCTATTTTGCTGACCGACAGTTTATCGCGGGTTTTCTGCTGTAGATAATTGAATATCTCCATTGCGGTCAGCCATTCCCCTTCCCGTTCTTCTTCCGTCACCCGGAAATAACAGTGGAAAAGCTGTTCGAGCGGACTGACCTGTTCAAAATCCCGGTTGGTCTCTTTCAGGATAGCTTCGTCCTCATCATTCAGCCAGTAGCGCTCACCTTTATAAATGGCATCCATGGCCTGAGCATACAATTGCTTGTAGTTGATGGTGACATTCGTATCAATAGGTGCAGTCACTTCGATACAGATAAAACGGCGGCTGCCGCTGGGATCGGTAAGCAGGTCCATCTGATTACTGGTACCAATAAACGAGGCATAACGGCGCACTTCCTGAATGGTAGAACCGTAAGGTTTCCGCAAATTTGCCACAGGTTTCTGCAAAAGATGTTTCAGAAAGCCCTGCTGATTGGAGCTAATCTGATCAAACTCATCCAGATTCACCAACAGAAAACGTCCCAGATAACGCTCCGCATCCTGTTTGCTCTTAAAATCAAGACTATCCGTATATCCAAAACGCAGTTCAGGCGGCAAAATAATGCGACAATAGGTAGACTTACGATACCCCTGTGCCCCAACCAGTAATGGCGACGTACTGTTTCCATGTTGGCGGTCGAGCCCACGCCAGTGAGCCACCATACTGAGAAACCAGCGATAAAACAACTCCCGCCAATGCGGATTATTGCATGGCACAAGATTGGCAAGTGCCCGGATGCGGTCTTTTCCGTCCCAACGCCCCACACTGCAAAGGTATTCTTCAACAGGATTGTACAAAGACACATACTCTGATGTCAGATAACGCTCCACGTCACGGTCCCAGGCACGAATCCCCTCTTTCAGGGCATTAATCGCCACCGTATTGCGTACCCTCCGATCCACCGGTCTGAAATAGAAATGAATGGAATTCCGCTGACGGTATTCCAGATCGTTCAACACCGTGTTATAACGAAACTCATAGCGTCGTTCCATAAACTCTTCCAGACGCAAAGCGGTATCCTGTTCCGGAGTCAAAATAGTTTTAGAGCCAAAGCCCTTAGACTCTTGGTAAATATTATGAACCATAGTACGTACCGTTTGCTGCTCCGCCTGTGCATAATAATGAATAATCGTCTGCCTCACAACTTCCTCTTCCGGTATGCCCGCCTTGTAGCAATACTCCGCAAGGCGGACAAGCAACGGTTGGAGATTATTTCCCCGTCGCCAGTTCTCCATATCCCGGAGCGCCTTATCGAGGGCGGTTTCAAAAAGCATGGTGAAGGTCTGCGATGTTTCAAAACCCGGTTCCAGCCTCAGTAACGGATTTTTCTCAGCCAACTGCCGTTGCCGGAAGGTCTGTTCTCCGGGCATGGAGAATGGCTGCTCCAGACAGAAAGGTACTGCATGAGGATTGTATCCGGGATGTTCATCGAGTGTCATCCGGCAACTTTGCATCAGTGAGGGCTCTTTCAAGGCAATGGGAAATGGGAACAACGGTTGATAGCAACTCACCGCCAAGCGATAGGCATGGGCATGAAACAATGCGGCCTCCTGTTCACGCTTCGGTAAGTTTCCATCCGGCAGGGCGAAACACACCCATATCTTCACACTCCTTCCGCTGGAACCGCAAAAAGCAGCAAACGTCTGAGGAAGCAGCATCGCCTGACGTTTCACCAGTTCAGCCTCCGCCAGTCCAGCCAGCTTCTTCACTTCAAGCTGAACCAGACCATTGTATCGTTTCATTCTTCGCCCTCCGTCTTTAGTCCGGGCGCACTCCACAGCAGGATAGACACGTGGAAGTTTGTCAATATGAGAGAATGCGGATTCAGTACCTTCCAACTGAGGGATGACAGTCCGTAACCCCGTTACATACCCGTCTCTGGTTTCCGTTTTCATCTTCTCCATCAGCACGTCGGCATCATAAACGGTCATCATCTCTCTGCCTGCATCTTTGTCATGTCTTATTGAAGTGATTTTCATATCATTATCTGTTTTGAATTTTATTTATATAGTATAATTCCTTTAAAGAGTTACAAAGATACTGCTCCAAAAAGCGAAAGTCAAGTATTTAAGCATATTATTCTGCATTTATTTCAAAAAAGTTCAGCTCATACATTTTGCTGTAAAAGCTTCAATAATAATTGAGAAATAAACAGGGAATCACTTGACTTAGCCCTGCTTATTTTGTATCTTTGTAGTAAGTCCTATTGGGTGTTAACCTTGGTCAACAGGCCGTGCAATGGAGGTCAACAAGCCGAGCAACCAACGTTGACAAGCCTGTTGACCAAGGTTAATACCCAATCATTCCTAAGGGTAAAAGGGATGTTCCTTAGGAGGAAACAGAATAGTCCCTAATGTAAAACAAATTAATACCTTATAATTAAAACAAGCAACTATGGCAATCTTATTTGAATGGTACGAAAACCCGGTGGCTCCCAACCAGTCACAAGAAGAAACTAAACTTCATGCACGCATCACACTGAACGGAAAAACAGGAACCGACAGGTTGCGACGCAAAATCCAGGAACGTTGTTCACTGACGGAAACTGATGTATCGGCCGTGCTCGACGCCCTGTCTCATGCAATGGGTGAAGAACTGGCGGAAGGCAGGCAGGTACATCTGGATGGTATCGGTTACTTCCACCCTACCCTGACCTGCACGGAAGAAATAAAAGAAGATACAAAACGGAAGAATACGAAAGTAAGGCTGAAAGGCATCAAATTCCGGGCGGATCAGGAACTGAGAAGTGAAATCGGAAATGTGAAACTGAAGAATATAAAACACAACGGACACTCCAACAAATTATCGGATGAAGAAATAGACAGCCGGCTAACCATCTACTTCAGTCAGCACCACATGATGACAAGAAGTGACTTCCAAAGGGTATGTGGCATGATGAAATCGACCGCAATGGGGCATATCCGCCGCTTACGCGGGGAAGGAAAGCTAAAAAACATCGGATTACAGAACCAACCGATATATGCGCCAAACGTGGGGTATTACGGTATAACAGAAGAAGTTATGATGTAGAAATGTAAAAATCCGGCGTGAGAGTAAGCGGCTTACTCTCACGCCGGTTTTTTACTCTCACCCACACTTAATATTCTAATTATCAATAAGCTATTTTAAAAGTGAGGGTAGTGAGAGTAAACCGAGCCAACTTTTTATTGAATCTTGAGCAACATTAAATTATTGTTAATTACCCTTTCATACATCGAACCATGTTTCAAAGATTATGTTGTTACAAATGAACAGCAACCTTAATTATGAATTTAAAATAATGAATTATGAAGAAGAAAATTAAATTTTTAAAGAAAGAATCGCTGTTACGTTAATGAACGGGATTCGAGAAAGAGTAGATTATATGATTAAACTAACTTTAAACTTAACAAAGATCAAAGCAAACAAGAAATCTGCAACCTAACCCTCCCGCTTTATTCCTGAAAAGAGCAAACAAATAAACTACTTCAGGGCATGTTATATTTTATTGTATCAACTATTAATGCATTTCAATTATGAAAAAATCAATTATTTTATCAGCATTTGTTTTAGCAGCATTGGCTGCAAATGCCCAGACTACCGTACAAGGCAGCAAATTCACAGACAATTGGTCTATAGAACTAAAAACCGGTATTATAACTCCTGTAAGCCACAGCGCTTTCTTCAAGAATGCCCGCCCGGCTTTGGGAATTGAGTTTACGAAGCAACTTACCCCCGTTTTCGGACTGGGAGTTCAAGGCATGGGATATATAAACACCGCGAACAGTAAGACAGCTTTTGATGCTTCAGACCTTAGCTTATTGGGTAAAGTCAACCTGATGAACCTGTTCGCAGGCTATACAGGTACTCCGCGCATATTCGAAGTAGAGGCCGTAGCCGGTGCGGGATGGCTGCACTACTACATGGACGGCCCTGGAGATGTGAACTCCTGGTCCAGCCGTTTCGGAATGAATTTCAACTTCAATCTCGGAGAAGCTAAAGCCTGGACGATAGGAGTCAAACCGGCATTGGTATATGATATGCAAGGCGACCACAACCGTAGCCGATTCAATGTAAACAATGCCGCCTTTGAACTAACAGCAGGTGTAGCTTACCACTTTGGTGGTAGCAACGGAAGCCATCACTTTACCTTGGCTAAACTCTATGATCCGGCCGAGATTAGCGACCTGAACAATTCTATCAATAATCTTCGCTCACAAGTGAATGAGAAGAACGGTCAGATCAATATTGACGCACAGAAGATCAGCGCACTGCAACAAGAAGTAAACAACTTACAGAACCGGGTAATCCCTGTTGAGACGGTAGTGGAGACCAGCCGTATTCCGGAATCCATCATTACTTTCAGACAAGGTAGATCTACAGTCGATGCCTCTCAGTTGCCAAATGTGGAACGTGTGGCTTCTTACATGAAGAAATACGCAAATACAACAGTGGTGATTAAAGGCTACGCTTCACCGGAAGGTAGTGCCGAAGTCAATGCAAGAATAGCTAAAGCACGTGCCGAAGCCGTAAAGACAATCTTGGTCAATAAGTATAAAATCAACCCGTCACGTATTACTGCCGAAGGTCAGGGAGTGGGTGACATGTTCACAGAACCAGACTGGAACCGGGTTAGTATCTGTTCTATTATTGAAGATGCCAAATAAACAAAATTAAAATCCCCCTCGCCACAGATAGTTGTAGCGAGGGGGATTTTAAGTTTATGAGAGTTCCGACACACCCTCATTTCTTATTCTATTATTTAAAGTACCCTACAGGATGATTCAACATAGGAATCTGACTATCTTTCAGTTTCAATACTTTCTTCAACTGAGTGGCATCCATCGAACCTCGTGGCACTGTAGCCAATTTAGCATTAGCACAGAATAAAGAGATATTCTGCGAAACGATACCAACATCCATAGCTCCAACAACCTGATTTTGTGGTTTCTGAGCATCGCCAAAGAGAGAAACATCACTGACCAGTAACAAAGATACCGGAGCCGCTTTTACAAAAGTCTGACCACCTGCAACAGCATCGCGATGATCTCCTTCAGAAACCAGATTTACCACCATCCCCGCGGGGCTGCTCGACGGCGAAACGAAAATTTATGCCAACCCGACCGGCCGCTTCGTCACCGATGATAAAACAGGGGCGGCGGCTGGCGTTCTCGGAAAGCCGCTCCAGAAAAACGGAGAATTGCCGGGAGGTAAAGGTCTTCCCCCGTTCGTCAAGCACGACGGGAATGTCGGAGGCGGAAAGGGCGGATAGAATCCCCTTGCCTTCCAAAGCATTACGGTCAACAATAGGCAAGGAAGGATCACCGTCCTTGATAATGGACTCGGTGAACGCCCGCCAGCGGACGAGCCGCTCAACGTAATGCTCGGCGGCCGCCTTCCAGAAGGGCGTCTTCAAACGCCCCACGGCAACGATTCGCAATGGTTTTAAAGTCATGATGCCCTGTTGTTGCGGGGATAGAATGCATGTTGCGGGCTTCGGGCCCGTAGCCTCACAAGCTCTGAAAAGAGAGCCTTCACCTAACATCGGCAGGTCCGGGAGGCAAGCATATGGCATCTTCACAGGCTAGCGGCGTCAACACGCCGCCCTACGTCGACTTTAAACGCGCGGTGGAGCTCATGCTTGATGGGCATCCCGTCATCTTCCCGACGGAAACCTTTTTCGCGCTCGGGAGCCGCGCCCTCGACGCCGACGCCACCGCGCGCGTTTACCGGGCCAAGCACCGCTCCACTGTCCGTCCTCTGCCCTTGATTCTGGGTGACTGGGAACAGCTTGATATGATCGCCAAGGTCCACGACGAGCTCATGCCGCTCCTGAAACGCTTCTGGCCCGGTCCGCTTTCGGTCATCTTCCCGGCACGCCTCCGCGTCCCGGACATCCTCACCGGAGGCACGGGCCGCGTGGCCGTGCGCCTATCCTCCCACCCCGTAGCCCGCGCGCTTGCGCAGGCCGTAGGCGAACCCATCACCTCCAGCAGCGCGAACATCAGCGGCAATCCCGCCGTCGCCAGCGTCAATCAGCTCGAGCTGATCGCTTCGGTCATGGGCATCCTTGATGAGCCGCCCGTTCCCGCAGGAGGCTTGCCCTCCACACTCGTCGAACGCATGGAAGACGGCAGGCTCCGCCTCCTCAGGGCAGGCGCCGTCACCTCCGCGCAGATCGCTGAAGCCGGGTTTGAGGTTGTGGAAGAAGAATGAGATTGGAGGGGAAAGGGGAACCCTTCTGAAGAAGGGCTTCCC
>OGXH01001403.1_pt1 | contig 17700 bp, 15 predicted proteins | sample 1576241 | NCBI WGS metagenome assembly OGXH01 (sample SAMEA3541529, study PRJEB24748) | human gut metagenome | biome: human gut; feature: human-associated habitat; material: faeces | place: China | collected 2012
GTCGGTTCTGTATACGATAAATAGTAATCACCATTTACTTCGACGTAATCCTGTACAATTGGGCGTCCTTCTCTTGCCGGTGATGGTCCCATGTAATAAATCACCTGCCCTTGAATATCAATTGGAAGTTCCCCGCCTTCCTGTAAAATCTCATACATTCTTTTATGCGCTGCATCTCTTGCTGTATAGACCGTTCCTGTAAGATAAACATAATCTCCTGCCTTCAGTGTTGCCACGGTCTCTTTCTTCATTGGTACTGTTATATGCTTGTCCATTTTACTTTCCTCTTTCACTTAGCTTGTTGAATTAAATTGTACGGATCACATGACGATTTACATGACAGCAAATATTAACCGCCACCGGAAGTCCCGCGATATGTGTTGGATAAGTATTAATATTCACCGCAAGTGCTGTTGTTGTCCCTCCAAGTCCACCAGGTCCGATACCAAGGCTATTTATTTTTGTAAGGAGCTCTTCTTCCAACTCTTTTACGTATTCAATTTCTGAATGTGATCCAACTTCACGTGTCAGAGCTTCTTTGGCCATCAAAGCACATTTTTCAAATGTACCACCAATTCCAACACCAACCACCATTGGCGGGCATGCATTCGGTCCGGCATCTTTTACCGCTGTAAGAACCGCATCTTTTACACCTTCGATTCCTTCTGCCGGTTTCAACATAAATACACGACTCATATTCTCGCTTCCGAAACCTTTCGGTGCTACTTTTATCTTTACCTGGTCTCCATCTACAATTCTTGTATGCAGAACTGCCGGAGTGTTATCCTTTGTATTCTCACGGATCAACGGATCTCCAACAACTGATTTACGAAGATAACCTTCTACATAGCCTTGACGTACCCCTTCATTTACCGCATCTTCCAATGCTCCTCCTTCAAGATGAACATCCTGTCCAATCTCAAGAAATACTACTGCCATTCCTGTATCCTGACAAATCGGAATCATATCCTCTCCTGCAATCTTCAAATTCTCTTGCAGCTGTTCCAATATCTGTTTTCCAAGTGGTGCTTCCTCATTCTTTTCTGCACATTTCATTGCCTCTGCCATATCTGGTGACAGAAAATGATTTGCTTCAATGCACATTTCTTTGATGTTTTTTGTTATTTCTTCTACACGTATTGTCCGAATCATTTCTTCTATCTCCCTCTTCTTTGAAACAGGTACGCAAGCGCAATGCAAGCGTACCTGTATTTTTTATATCTCAAATTCAATTTTTCTGCCTGTTCGATGGTACTGGTGATATCTCACTCCTGCTGCATCCATCATTCGTTTTGATGCTTTCACTCCCGTTGTATCCGCGTATTTGTCACAATCATAAATAACTTCTTTAATTCCTGCCTGAATAATTGCTTTTGCGCATTCATTGCATGGAAAAAGAGATACGTAAAGTTTTGCTCCCGCAAGACTTCCGCCATTGTAATTCAAAATTGCATTCAATTCACTATGTGTTGTATATACATATTTTGTCTCTAACGGATCTTCGCCTTCGCGCGCCCATGGAAATTCATCATCAGAACATCCCATCGGAAGACCATTATATCCCATGGAAAGAATCTTGTTATCCTGACTTACGATACAACAGCCAACCTGTGTATTCGGATCTTTTGATCGCATTCCGGAAAGCATTGCTACGCCCATAAAATATTCATCCCACGATAAATAATCTGTTCTTTTATCCGACATTATTCTTCTCCTTTTGCATATGAATTCAGTTTGTCTGCAAGTTTATCTATAAGCCCTGTGAGTATCTCAAAACATTCTCCATACGCTGTCAGGGGCTTTCCATAAGGATTTGGAAGTTCTTCTGATACTCCAACAAATTCATTTATTGTATATACATTTTTTACGTTTTCATAATCCGAAAGAACTTTGTTCTTAATTGTCTCATTCAATGTCAATACAAGTGTATCTCCTTGTAGATTGCTGCCATCAAACTGCTTTGACACATGATTTTCCAACGTCATCTGCGCGCTCTTCATAATTGCCTCTGCCTTCTGGTTTACCGGTTCAGGGAAAAGCACAACCAGTCCGCCGGATTCAATAATATACTCTTGCTCAAGATCCTGGTGACATAGTAATTCTGCCGCCATTGGTCCTACTGCCGAATCTGCCTCGCTGACAAAAATCACTCTGCGATACTTCTGCTTCTTTGTGATTTCTGTTGCCTGCAGGTGCATATGTCCTGCCGCCTTTTCAAGACGATTCATAATTGCCTTTCCTATTCCGTTCATAGCAAAAGATTCACTATAAATCAGATCAACGTCTTCTTCATCGAATTCGCGAAGCACTCGATAAAGGTTTCTTGCAATAGTATTCTCATTCTCACGGGTTCCTATATTCTTCACAATCCCATAATTATAGAACTGAACTGTTTCCCCCGTTGCAATGATTCCGACTTCCTTCCCTTCCCTATGCGCGGCATAGGCAAGCTGACGAATTGCAAGAATCTCTTCTCTTATATTTCCTTCCACAATCATCATTTTCGCCTTCGGTGCATAATGTCGGTACTTCATTCCCGGAGCTTTCGGCGCCTGCTTGCTTTCACTGTTAACCAATGTCTCATCAACACCGACCGGTCCGATTACCTCTTCAAACATATCCGCTGTAATTGCACCCGGACGTAAAATCATCGGCGGCTCTACCGTCATGTCAAGAATTGTAGATTCCAATCCGATATCTACCGCACCTCCATCCAGGATCATATCAATCTTACCTTCCAGATCCACCCGCACATGCTCTGCTGTCGTCGGACTCGGACGCCCGGATGTATTCGCACTCGGTGCTGAAACAAATCCACCTGCTGCCCGGATCAATGCCGCTGCAATTGGATCACTTGGCATACGAACTGCAACCGTATCTAATCCTCCGGTTGTCCCGTAAGGTACACTCTCACTTTTTTCAAATATCATCGTCAGCGGACCTGGCCAAAAATGTGCTGCCAGTGCGTCTGTCTCCGGTGGAATATTCACCGCCACTTTTTTCAGATCCTCATAGTCTGCAATATGAACAATCAACGGATTATCTGATGGACGTCCTTTTGCTGCATATGTTTTCTTTGCCGCCTCCTCTTTTAATGCGTCCGCCCCAAGTCCGTAAACCGTCTCCGTAGGAAATGCAACAAGACCTCCTTGTTTTAATACATTTCCCGCTTCTTCTATTACATCCTGGTTTATTTGGTTTTTATCTATTTTTCTAATAATCGTTTCCATAAATGTTATTATATCATTATTTGTTCTAAAAAAAAACTGTTTCTCTTCTGCTATTCATTTTCTTTTATATAAGACAAAATTCCTTCTGCCACTGCTTCTGCTACTGATTTCTGATAATCTTCCGTAACCAGCTTCTGTGCTTCTTTATAGTTACTCAAAAAACCACATTCTACGATCACTGTAGGTACTTCCGTCTTTTTTAATATATAATATGTATTATTTGCTTTTATCTTTTTAGTATTATCCGGATTTACCTTTTGTAAAGCATCCTGTATTATCCCCGCAGCTTTTTCTCCTTCCGTCGATGTCTGATAGTAGAAGACCTGCGCACCGAAAACATTTTCTTCATGATAACTGTTCTGATGTATACTGACCGCCAATACAGGAGACGTTTCATTCATAATCTTTACTCTGTATTTCAAGTCTTCTACTTTACTTTGCGCAAGCTGTTTATCTGTTTCTCTGGTCATGATTACCTGTATATTTTCTTTTTCCAAAATTTTCTTTACAGAATTCGTAATCGTTAAATTGATATCTTTTTCTTTCACTCCATTGATTCCGACCTTCCCCGAATCAGTACCACCATGTCCTGCATCTAAAACAACTATCCGGTCTGACTTTTCTGCTTCTCCGATTGTCTCCATTTCTTCTTTTAATTCTTTCTGTAAGTTTTTCGAAACTTTCCAACAACCTGCGATAAGCCCTGTCATAATCAGGATTCCTATCATCAACCTGATTTTTCTTTGCAAAAAAACGACCTCCCTTCACATATTCTATCTATATGCAATGAGAAGCCGTTTTTTAACTTATCTTTTATTTAATTTACATACTGAGAAATGAGCTTCCATACACTGCTTTCTTCTCTTCCCAGGCTCCATTCTGCCACACCTGCCAGTTTATTTCCCTGTATCACCTTCAGCTTTGCTTCCAATGATTGAGCATCTTCAAGCCAGATACGGTAGGTTCCGCCATCCGCAGACCATTTTGCATAGTTTTGCTGTGTCTTTTCATCCCACTGTGCTGTTGCTCCCGCATTCACAACACTCTGCGCTGCTTCTTCCATTCCCAGTGCCTTACTTGATACTTTATTCGGATAGGATGCTGCTTCTGTGCCAGCTTCTTCCGAAAGTTGCTCCGAGCTCTTTGCTGTCTCAAACCATAATCTGGTAAAAAATGGAATTCCGGCAATTACTTTATCAGCTGATACCTTTTTCAATGTTTTTTCTATTCCATCCTGCAAATAGCTGATCGATGCCACTGATCCCGCTTCATAGGATCCTTCTGTATGTTCATCATAAGCCATAATCACCACGTAATCTGCCACAATCCCCTGCTCTTTAAGATCATAATGTGAATTGTATGACTGTGGCACATAGTTATCAACTGAAAATACAAGATTATTCTGGTGGCACTTCACAGACAGCTCTCTCACAAGCTGCACGTAATGCACACCACACTTGGAAGAAATCAATTCAAAATCTAAATTAATTCCATCCACTCCTGCTGCCACTGCCGCAGCTACAACCTGATCTTCCAGTTTTGCTCTTTTTGATGTATAACGCAATGTCTCATAGGTCTCATCATAGGAATTTGTTCCACCATGAAAATCCCGGAATACAGCCCACACTTCCAGTCCTGCCGTATGTGCATAATTCACATAGTCCGCATCTGCAATTGAACTGATATTACCTTCCGTATCCGCAAGACTAAACCAGGTTGGTGCAATCGTCGTAAGTCCACTGGTTGATGCAAGTACCTGCTGAACCGCATTATTTGCTGCCACATTCGTCACATTATGCCATGCCATATTGATCGAATGATCTTCTGTCATGTTTGAATAAACCGGTTCCGTAAAATCTCTGGATGTTTTTTCTTTTTTCTGCTTCTTTAAAGATTTGGTCTTAATATATCCTACATAACCATCCGCTGTGGCAACTTTCATCCAGTCATCTTCGTCTTCAAGCACTGTCACCTTGTCCGATTTTTTAACCTCTGTCAGTATCGGACTCTTAACGCCACCAAGATAACGAACCTGTGTGTCTTTCTTCACTTCTGCTGTCTCGATCTCGCCCCACTTCGATGTGATAATTGCTCTGTTTGGTTCCTGTTCCACAGAATATTCCATATTCGTATACTCTTGTATGAACGGAAGTGCGATATATGCGATATCTCCATCCGTCTTAAGAATTACATAATCTTCACTTTTTGTTTCGTTCACTGCTGTATATTCGCTGCTGTTCTCACTTACAGAAACATTTCCATCCGGCAAGGTATATAAAAGCACCCGTTCGTTCGCATCCCAGTAAAATCTGCTGTTTATCTTATCACGAAGAACCTGATATGCTACATAATATTGTCCATCAAAAACCTTACCCGGTATAACACTATCTGTAGAAGAATCGGAAGAAGATTTCGCGGAACTCTCTTCTTTTTTCACTACTTCATTATTAATGATCAATGCCAGATCATCACTGTTTTCTATTCCATAATATTGTTCTTTATCGGCTTTCTCATTTGATGAACCGTATCTCTTAAAGAAAACTGCGCCTGCTGCCAAAATCATGATCAATAATATGATGATCATTATGAAAAGAATTTTATTACGTCTTTTCCGCGCTCTATTCACTTTCTTTGCATGACGTGTTCCCGACCTTCCATTTCTGCCTCTGCCTGTTGTCATTGGTCTTCCCTTTCTCCGGGAACTCCCCGGATGTCTAGATTGTCCTTTTACTCTTCCCCTGCTTCGCGCATGGGTACTGCCTTTTCTTTTGTCCATGCCAACCCTCCTGATTGCAATTTTTATATCTCTGGCGCTCTCCTACACAAACAGTTCCTTACTTCCTGCCCTGCTGTGTGTATTTCTAATATCTCCACATCTCTAGATAAAATAATGATTCTGAAATTCATTATATCATATTTTCATCTTGCGTCATTAACAAATTGCATCTACAACAGTTGTACATATCAAAAAGTTGTTACACCTTAAATGTCTGTCCATCTTCTATCAATTATAACAGCTTACAAATATACTTCTGTCCGGCAGTTCAAGGGGTAATCTCTGCCTGTCTGTTATGATTCACATCTGTAAAAACCAATGATTCTATCCTTCCTTCCGGATCAATCACATAATCTCTCATATAAGTACCTTCTTCTCTGGCCATATATGCTGTCACAATCTGCAATGGACTCATCGGATATCCATCCATAACTATGTCCACTCCTTTTTCTTCATAACCTCTTAGCTCCGCATATAATTCCTTATATCCATCTTCCGTTCTCATATCGTATGTACTCCTTCTCTCCTGGGATCCTGATAAAACGTTGTCCGCCATCTTCGACCATAAAGGGGATCTGTGACATACTGTAGAACAAGTGACGGACAAGAAGACAACCCTGATCTTCGGAGGGTCTCCTTCTCATAATTATTGTGAATTTTCCCTTGATTTCAGGGAATTGAATTTTTTTGAAAATCAGAAATGCTTTCAGTGCCTCCTTTCTTAACATTCCGTTTTATCAAATGGTGTGTCTTCTGTAAGTGCCATTATATGAGCAGCCTTTCGGAATTTCAATGTGTTTATTGTTGATAAGTGGGTGGGATTTGTTGATAACCTAAAATAGTTATAAACAATTTTCGTTTTCCTTTACATCTTTTCTTTTTTTGTTTATACTAAACGATGAAAAGATATATCTAGTTATGAACATAATGAACAGTTCTTAATCCACAGATTATCTTAATATCATAAGACATAAGGATGTGATCATATGAAAATTGAAAAAATCAATGACAATCAGATTCGTTGTACTTTGACACATGCCGATCTTGCAGCCCGCAATCTCAAGATCAGCGAACTGGCTTATGGTACCGAGAAAGCAAAATCACTATTTCGAGATATGATGCAGCAGGCATCTTTCGACTTTGGATTCGAGACAGATGACCTTCCTCTGATGATAGAAGCAATTCCTTCTTCTTCAGACTCTATCACCTTGATCATAACAAAGGTGGAGGATCCGGAAGAACTTGATACACGTTTTTCCAAGTTTACACCTGCCGGAGATTCTGATACACTGAACAGCAATGTTCTTGAAAAGCTTCAAGGCGCAGATGAATTCTTTGATCTGCTTAACAAAGTGAAGGAAGTGGCTTCCGAAGCAAAAGATCCGGAACCTAAAGAAACAGTACCGGTATTTCCTGTCCGCCTGTTCTCCTTCGACACGTTAGATTCTGTAATTGAGGCTTCCCGCCTGCTTGCTCCGTTCTATACAGGTGCAAATACACTATATAAGGACGATGAGAATAATAATACCTTTATCCTTGCGCTGGCACCTGCTGATGGTGCAGATCAGGAATTTAATAAAGTATGTAATATGCTTTCGGAGTACAGTTCCCCTGAGAAGGGAGATTCTTCTGTTCTTGCATTTCTGGAGGAGCATTGCAAAATCATTGTTTCCGCAGACGCAATTCAGAAGTTATCCACAATTTAAACAACGAATAAAAAAGACGGTTTGGAATTATGGGAATAACTTTTCCCACACTTCAGACCGTCTTTTTCACTTGTTATCCACAAAAACTTTTAACAATACTAAAAAGCTGCCATACTCTCTTTTTTGAGAGCACAACAGCTTCTTGTATATCTTTTCTCTTAATTATTTACCAGCGGCTGCCATTGCTGCATTGATCTTCTCTACAAGCAGATCTGCATCAATTCCATGAACCATAGCTGCTTCCTCAAGAGACTCCATCTGAGATGACGGGCATCCAAGACAATGCATACCAATCTCCATCAAAATCGGAGCTGACTCTGGAAATGTTACCAGAAGTTCGCCAATTGTTGTGCTTTTAGAAATTGCCATCACTGTTTCCTCCTTACATATTTCTATTTTCAATTAATTTCTGTCACCCTTGAACAGTAATTTTTATTATAATCCCTGATCTATGATTTAGCAACCTTATTTTCATTATCATTCTATAAAATTTTCTGAATTTTTCACGCAACTTTTTCCGTTTATCACACTACTCAAAAGTCAATCAGTTTTCTTTTTTTTTTCGACAAATCGTCATTTTCATAACAATAACCAAAACGAATGTTCTTTTTATTTCCAAAAGTTATCCACACTATTCACATCTTTCTTTGTTGATAATGTGGATAACTTTCAGGGAATCTTTTATTTTTCCTCATTTTTTCGATTTTTCAATGTTGATAAGTTGAAAACTACTTTTTTTTATTTTTTTGCTATTTTGAATATTCTTGTCATATTTTGTGCATTTTGACTATCCACATATTTTTCTTGAAAAATATCGATTTTAGAATTTACAGTCAAATCTTTCATTTCCCACATATATTTTGGACAATGCATTGTTTTCTTTCTATTATTCTTTAATAAATCCGTCTGACAGCCACGATATTTGTATACGTTGCACTGCTGATACCAATTCCCTGAGCTTCATTCATTGCATTTACGATCTGATCATTTCCTATATATAAACCAACATGTCCTTCATATAAGATAAGATCCCCCGGCTGTGCGTCTTCATAACTCACTTCATATCCTGCACTTCGCTGTTCATAAGAAGTTCGTGGAAGACTTATACCAAAATGTGCATACACGGACTGGACAAATCCAGAACAATCTGCTCCATCTGTTAAACTTGTACCGCCCCACACATATGGATTCCCAATAAACTGACAGGCATAATCAATACCTTCCTGCCCTGACGCAACTGACTGAGCCGCCGCTTCTGCAGCCTGGGCTTCTGCTTCTGCCTCCGCAGCTGCAGCTTCTTCTGCTTCCATTCGTTTTTGTTCTTCCTCTTTTGTCTCCCCGTAAGAATAAGAACTTTCCTCTGTAACATAATCACCGCACACCCAGCCATTAACTTCACCGACCTGTATCGGATACCAGCCATCTACAGGATCTGCTGTCACAAGATATTCTTCTCCCTGACCGATCTGGGTTAATACGGTAGTATCTGTCCCATGTCCTTCTCTGACATTCAGACAATCTGCTGTGACTGTAACATTCTCATTTGTATACTCATCTGACCTCGAACGGGCTTCTTCTCCTGTGAACAATGTTTCGGTCGGAACATACCCCTCTGCATTTCCCGACCGAATCTTTGTCCATCCATCCAAATATTCCAACACAACTGCCGCTGAATCAGAATATAATTTTCCAACCCATTCACTGTTTTCATCTGCTTCGCTTCTAATATAGGTATAATCCCCCGTATTAGAAAACGCTATATTCAAATACTCTCCCTCTTCTGTCGGCACCAGATACAGATTGATATTGTTCTTTATTTCTGTCTGATATGATGCTTCCAAAATGTTTTCAATTCCTGTAACCGGAACCAGACTCTTCTCACTGTCATCAGTTTCTGCCGCCTGTGTTCTGACTACACTCCCCGGAATTATGATCATCCCTGCCATCATTGACATGATAAGCTTATGCTTCATCCGCATGTTACTCATATAAAACCTCCTTTATTTCCAGCCTTATCTTTTGTGGGAAGTTTTAATTGTTACATAATTGTTAATTTTTGTTACGCCGTAATTTTATCAATCAACCATAGATATGTCAACTGTTTTAATAGTTTTTTCATAATTATCGCCCTCCATCATTTGTAATTATTCCCCTTTTTTATTAATCTCAACGTCCCTTTTGTTAATTATTTTGTAATATTTTGTCAGGAGAAATAAAAAAAACTTATTTTTTTCTATTGACAATTTTTAAAATATAAGTTATATTCTAATTACAGTAATCGTTACTGTTATTGATTCGATTTCAGAAAGAGGTGAATCTATGGCTGCAATTAAATATAGCCGACAGCGAGAAGCTATCAAGCATTATCTCGCTTCAACAAAAGAGCATCCCACTGCCGACACTGTTTATCTGCATGTTAAAGAGGATTTTCCTAATATCAGTCTTGGTACTGTTTACCGGAATTTGAATCTGCTGACAGATATCGGCGAAGCGATCAAGATCCCAACACCTGACGGCGGAGATCGATTTGACGGAAATGTTATTCCGCACAATCATTTTCTCTGTACAAGCTGTGGACGGTTACTGGATCTGGAACTGGATATGAAGAGTATTGAAGAAGTGAACCGGCTGGCCGGGGAGAATTTTGATGGAATCATCACTTCAAGTTCCACTTTGTTTTATGGGGAATGCAGTGACTGCATTAAGAAGTCTTAAGTTATAAAAAAAATCAATAAGAAAAAGGAGATTATCATTATGAAAAAATTTGTATGTACAGTATGTGGTTATGTTCACGAAGGAGATGCTGCACCGGCTGAATGTCCAGTCTGTCACGCACCAGCTTCTAAGTTCAAAGAGCAGGAAGGAGACAAAGTATGGGCTGCTGAGCACGTTGTAGGTGTTGCACAGGGTGTCAGCGAAGATATTCTTGCAGATCTTCGTGCAAACTTCGCAGGAGAGTGCTCTGAAGTAGGAATGTACCTTGCAATGGCAAGAGTTGCTCACAGAGAAGGATATCCGGAAATCGGACTTTACTGGGAAAAAGCTGCTTACGAAGAAGCAGAGCATGCTGCAAAATTCGCTGAACTTCTTGGTGAAGTTGTAACAGACAGCACAAAGAAAAACCTTGAGATGAGAGTTGATGCTGAGCACGGTGCTACAGAAGGTAAATTCGATCTTGCAAAGAGAGCGAAAGCTGCTAACCTGGATGCAATCCACGACACAGTACACGAGATGGCTCGCGATGAAGCAAGACACGGAAAAGCATTCGAAGGACTGCTTAAGAGATACTTCGGCTAAACAAACCTTATCAGCAGATGCGATTGCTTCTGCTGTGATAAACCTGCCCATCGGGAAATGTTACATTCCCGATGGGCAGTTTTTTTAATCTTCTTTCTCTTTTCTTTCATCTGATAATTTAACTTTTTTGCCGGCAATGAGTTCCTGTTTCTCTTTTCTCCCTAACTGCTTAATTGCATATTCCCGCTTCATTGCCTGTTCTTTTGTCTCAAATTCCTCATAATAAGCCAATTCAACTGGCCTGCGTGCCTTCGTATATTTCGCACCTTTCCCGGAATTGTGCGCCTCCACACGTTTTTCTAGATCATTTGTCCAGCCCGTGTATAACGTTCCGTCACTACATTTTAGCATATATGTATAATTCAAAAACTCACCTCTGCTATCTCCCGCATTACTCTTTCGATGCTTGCTATTTATTATATCATGAATCTCTTATCCAAGACCAAAACTATGATGTAAGTGGCAAAATTTACTTTTGACACTCACATCATAGTATATTATCAAGAAAACTTTTCCTGTATCCGATGTTACTGTTCACACGATGTGCGACCAGCAACGCATCTCGCCATTTTAAATCGCCTTTGGCGATGGGGCGAGATGCATTCAAGTCAAAACACGCATCCTCCGTGTCAATCAGCGGAGTGATTGACACGGGAGTGAACAGTAACTATCCCATACAATATAGTATTGATCCTGCACCCGTAATCAAACTTTTGATTCCTTCATTTTATCCAAACAAATACAACTTTACTCCATAAAATTCATTGGGTCAACCGGCGCCCCGTCTTTCATAATTTCAAAATATAAATTTGGTCCTTCGACACTATAATATTTCGTCGGTGAATTCAGTGTTCCCACTTCCTCTCCGGCTGCAATATAATCTCCAACTGCTGCCGCCACTTCATCCAGTTGGCCATAAACCGCAGTATACCCATTTCCCATATCAAGTGTCACGGTAGTTCCTGTCTGGGCAGTCTGTTCAATACTCTCTACAACTCCTGCTGCCGCTGCGTGGATTACTTCTCCCTGCGTTCCACCAATAATCAGTGCAGGATTATATTTATACTGCTCCAATGTTGGAAAATATACTGTATGATCCATACTAAAACTCAAAAGTGTTGCTCCGCTTGCCGGCCAGGCAAGTGTACTTTCCTGAGTAAACCACACATTCTGTGTATTTGAAGATGCCGTACTTTGAATTTCCTCTGTGGATGTATTTCCATTCTCCATACTGTTTTCATTCTCTTGCTGAACATCCTTTTGGGATTCCTGGTTTTCTGCATTATCCTCTTCTGAATCTGTGTCTGTAGGAAGAATATCATCTGTATTCGCCAATGTACTATCATCTTCTGTAAGCTGTTCTGCTGTTGTTTGCGCATCTTTGATCTGCCGCTCCATATCTTTTTTGTAATGATTGTATGTGTAGCTCCCAACCATTGTAATTACCGCAACAAAACAAAGTACTGCGCCAACTGCAGCTCCCTTTCCTTTCAAAAAGGCCGGTCTTTCATTTTTATTCATAATCATCACCTCTGGCTATAGCATTGCCTGAAATGATCGATCTTATTCATCTATGTGGTGTAGTTCTGTTCCTTCATAAAAATATTGCAGGATCTCTTCATAATTTTTCCCATCCTTTGCCATTTCCTGTGCAGTCCACTGACTCATTCCGAATCCGTGCCCTTTTCCAACCGTTGCAATCTTCAACCCGTGTGGACTTTCATAAAAAGAAAATGAACTCGAAGGAAGTTTCAGTGCATCACGGAACTGATCTCCTGTACATATCGTCTCTCCAATCCTCATTTTTCGGACATAACCGGAAGAATCCCATTCCTGAATTTCAAAATCTTCATATCCATAACCATTTTCCGCTTTTTTCTGTTCCTCTGCCACAAGGAATTCTCTACATCTCTTTTGTATCTCTTTATATTCTATCAAATGTACCTGAATTTCATCTTCTGCCGCCTTGTCAAGCGGACATTCTTTTGCTGTGATGTACGGATAATCTGCATTCCCAAGTACCTCCTGCACATCTCTGGTCTTTCCATTACTGGATTGATGAAACGGTGCCCATGCAAAGGTCTCATGATACCACAATACAATTCCTTTTGTTTCCTGTGCTGCCTGTTGACATTTTTTCAAATTCTCTTCGTATTTTGGCCCCCACTTTTTCTTCATCTGAGTCTGCGTCAGACATTTATCCAAAATAGTTTGCTTTTCTTTCTCTGTTCTGTACAACTCTGTACGTAGAACAACCGCCTGTGCCTTCAATGCTTCTATTTCATATCCTCCATCTGTTTCTCCTGCGAGTATTCCTGCGAGATACACAGATGCATTATCGCTGTCAGCTCCCTGCACCGCATTCTTTCCGTTTATAAAAACAGAAATGATGTAAGGAAGTAAAAACAGTATGATAAGAAATGCAAAAAATAACTTTATTTTATTTCTAATTGTATCACGCATAAAAACAGCCCTCCATACTCTATTGTATGGAAGGCTGTCCTATTTTAGAACTTATCTGGTTTCATTCTCCGTGTAATTGCTTATTCGAAAAGGTCCTGTCCTGATGGAACTTCAACCTTCTCCAGATGCCAGATATCACGAACATACTCTTCGATTGTTCTGTCAGATGTGAACTTACCGCTGCATGCTGTGTTCATCATTGCCATCTTAGACCATCTCTGCTGATCTCTATAAGCTTCTTCTACTCTCTTCTGTGCATCTGCATAAGAACGGAAGTCTTTCAGAATGAAGTAAGTATCTGCTTTGTCTGTACACTGTGTATTCAGCAGTGAGTTATACAGATTGATATACATGTTGTGATCGCCGTTAGAATATGTTCCATCCATCAGCTGATCTACGACACGTTTGATCTCCCAATCATTAAAGTAAACATCTGTTGGGTTGTAACCGCCATTGTTCTCGTAATTGATTACTTCCTGTGAACTCAGACCGAAGATAAATGCATTCTCTTCTCCGACTTCATGAACGATCTCTACATTTGCTCCGTCCATTGTTCCGAGTGTCGGTGCACCGTTCAACATGAACTTCATGTTACCTGTACCGGATGCCTCTTTGGAAGCTGTTGAAATCTGTTCGCTGACATCTGCCGCTGCGAAAAGAATCTCTGCATTGGATACTCTGTAGTCTTCGATAAATACAACTTTCAGCTTTCCGTTGATGCTTCTGTCGTTATTTACAACATCTGCTACGGAGTTGATCAGTTTGATTGTCTCTTTCGCACGAAGGTATCCTGCTGCTGCCTTTGCTCCGAAGATAAATGTTCTTGGGTAGAAGGACATCTCCGGATGCTCTTTGATCTGATTGTACAGATACATGATATGCAGGATATTTAACAGCTGACGTTTGTACTCATGCAGACGTTTTACCTGAATGTCAAAGATAGAGCGAGGATCTACATCGATTCCGTTATGCTCTTTGATATATTTCGCAAGGCGAACTTTATTCTGGTATTTAATTTCCATAAATTCACGTCTTGCGTCTTCGTCTTCAACAAGTGGTTTCAGCTTTGCAATCTGAGACAGATCTGTGATCCATCCATCACCGATCTTATCTGTGATCCAATCCGCAAGAAGTGGGTTTCCATGTGCGAGGAAACGTCTCTGTGTGATTCCGTTTGTCTTATTGTTGAATTTCTCAGGCATCATCTGATAGAAATCTTTCAGTTCCTGTTTCTCAAGGATCTCTGTATGAAGCTGTGCAACACCATTTACAGAGAATCCTGCAACGATTGCCATGTTAGCCATACGAACCTGTCCGGTCATAAGGATTGCCATTTTGCGGACTTTCTCTTCATTTCCCGGATACATTTCGCGAACCTTAATCAGGAAACGACGATCGATCTCCTGTACAATCTGGTAAATACGTGGAAGCAGTTTAGAGAACAGGTCGATTGGCCATTTCTCAAGTGCCTCTGCCATGATTGTATGGTTTGTATAAGCACAAGTCTTACTTGTAACTTCCCATGCATCCTCCCAGCTTAATCCTTCTACGTCGATGAGGAGACGCATTAATTCTGGAACTGCAACTGTCGGGTGAGTATCGTTCATCTGGATAACAACCTTCTCATGCAGTTTTCTGATATCACCATGTTTTTTCTTATACTTCTCGATCAGAGCCTGAAGACTTGCAGAAATAAAGAAATACTGCTGTTTCAGACGAAGCTCTTTTCCTGAGTAATGGTTATCGTTCGGATAGAGAACATCAACGATCAGTTTTGCAAGGTTTTCCTGCTCTACTGCTTTGTGATAATTTCCTCTGTCAAATTCATCAAGTTTAAAGTCTGTGATCGGTTTTGCATCCCATACACGCAGTGTATTTACTACGTGATTGCCATATCCAACGATTGGCATATCATACGGAACTGCCATGACAGACTCATAGTTTTCCTGGATAAATTTATCTTTTCCTGTAACAGGATCTTTCTCGAAACGGATATTTCCGCCAAAACGTACTTCTTTTGCGTACTCTTCACGGCGAATCTCAAACGGATTTCCTTCTTTCAGCCAGTTGTCCGGAACTTCTACCTGATATCCATCTTTGATTTTCTGTTTGAACATTCCGTAACGATAACGGATTCCACATCCATATGCCGGGTAATTCAGTGTAGCGAGAGAATCAAGGAAACATGCTGCAAGACGTCCAAGACCTCCATTACCAAGAGCCGCATCCGGCTCCTGGTCTTCAATCACGTTCAGATCAATATTCATCTCTTCCAGTGCTTCTTTTACTTCTTTATATGCTGTCATATTGATGAGGTTGTTGCCAAGTGCACGTCCCATAAGGAACTCCATTGACATATAGTATACTGTCTTAGCGTCTGTCTCATCATATCTTTTTTGTGTCTCAATCCAATCATCGATAATCACATCTTTGACTGCATAGGATACTGCCTGGAATAACTGCTGCGGCGTAGCCTCATCGATTGTCTTTCTGTAAAGTGTCTTAACGTTATCCTTTACTGCCGCTTTAAACGCTTTTTTCTCGAATCTTTTACTGAACATGTTTATTACTCTCCTTTTTTCTCAACACCCATTGTAACTGCTTCGCCGTTGATCTTCCATTCTTTCACGTAACCATCCGGCTGTGCTTTTACAACTTCATCAGCAAGTACCTCACCTGCGATCAGTGTGTTGTTCTTTTCGAAGACAGCTTCTGCCTTTTCACTACCCTCGTATGTAACTTTGATTCTGTCCATAACTTCGAAATCAGCTTCTTTTCTCATTGTCTGGATCTTGCTGATGATCTCACGTACAAATCCCTCTTCCAGCAGCTCTGGTGACAGGTTTGTATCGAGAACAACTGTGATTCCGTTGTCATTTACAGATTCATATCCTTCAATCTGTGCTGTATCAATCAGAAGATCTTCCTTGAAGAGTTCAATCTCCTGTCCGTTTACATCCAGTTTGAGTGCACCTGTAGCGTTGAGCTCATCCATTGCTGCATTTCCATCGATGTCGTTAAGCGCCGCTTTGATACCACCTAACATCTTACCATATTTCGGTCCGACTGTCTTTAATTGTGGTTTAAAACTATAAGAAGTAAAGTCTCTTACATCATCTGTGAATTTAACATTTTTAACATTCAGCTCGTCTGCAACGATCTCCTGATAGAATTCCGGAAGATCAAAATCTGCTTTCACAAACATCTTTCCGATTGGCTGACGGTTCTTGATGTTGGATGCATTACGGCATGCACGTCCCATAACAACAAGGTCAAGAACATGTTCCATGTTATTTTCAAGTTCTTTATCAATCTGTTCTTCATGAACTTCCGGGAAGTCACAAAGGTGAATACTTTCCGGAGCATCCTTATCAATGCTGCGAACCAGGTTCTGATAAATCTCTTCTGTCATGAACGGGATCATCGGAGCTGCTGCCTTAGATACTGTAACAAGAGCTGTGTACAGAGTCATGTAAGCATTGATCTTATCCTGCTCCATTCCCTTTGCCCAGAAACGTTCACGGCTTCTTCTTACATACCAGTTACTCAGATCATCTACGAAATCCTGAAGCACACGTGCTGCCTCTGGGATTCTGTAATTGCCAAGATTATAATCTACATCTTTTACCATTGTGTTCATCTTGGAGAGGATCCACTTATCCATAACCGGAAGTTTATCGTATTCCAAAGTATATTTTGTTGCATCAAAATTATCAATGTTCGCATAAAGCACGAAGAATGCATAAGTATTCCAAAGTGTTCCCATGAACTTACGCTGTCCTTCCTGAACAGCCTTTCCGTGGAAACGGTTCGGCAGCCACGGAGCACTGTTGATATAGAAATACCAGCGGATTGCATCTGCACCGTATTTCTCAAGTGCATCAAACGGATCAACTGCGTTTCCCTTGGATTTACTCATCTTCTGACCATTCTCATCCTGCACGTGTCCAAGTACGATAACGTTCTTGTATGGCGCTTTGTTGAAGATCAGTGTTGAGATTGCAAGCAGTGAGTAGAACCATCCACGGGTCTGGTCAACAGCCTCGGAAATGAAGTCTGCAGGGAACTGCTTTTCAAATAATTCTTTATTCTCAAATGGATAGTGGTGCTGTGCAAATGGCATAGATCCACTGTCGAACCAGCAGTCGATAACTTCCGGTACTCTGTGCATCTGCTTTCCGCAGCATGGGCACTTGATCGTTACTTCGTCGATGTATGGGCGGTGAAG
>OGXH01001404.1_pt1 | contig 17698 bp, 17 predicted proteins | sample 1576241 | NCBI WGS metagenome assembly OGXH01 (sample SAMEA3541529, study PRJEB24748) | human gut metagenome | biome: human gut; feature: human-associated habitat; material: faeces | place: China | collected 2012
GAAAATGCGAAAAAAGCCCGTAATATCAAGGAAAAACGCACCATAGAGATGTTTAGTACGGCCTCAAAGCCGCTCGTCGCGCACCTCAGTTCAGCAAGCGCTGATTATCAGCAGTATTTGCGAACCTTTCAGAACGCTTCACAGCTTTTTTGCACGACTGTGTGCAGAAAATCGGAAGTGTCTGAAGCCGTGGAATGCAGCAAATCGCTTTGGAGCTTGCTGAAAAAGCAGCATACAATAAGCGAATATGCAGCAGACTTCCACAGCGACATAAGCCTTATCGCAGGAGATGTTTTCCGCAAGGAAAGCATCTCCTGCTTTTTTATTTGTAAAAAAGAAAGCCTTACACTGGACAAATCATGTTGATGCCATCGATGAGTGTCTGAATGTCCAAGTGGGTGTACACGCGCTCTGTCAGGCTCATAGCGCCGGAATGACCGGCAATCTTCTTTTGAATGGTAGGAGCAACCCCGGCATCGGCCATCATGGAAATGCAGGTATGGCGTGTGTCGTGGGGCGTGTGCTTCATGTCGTATTCTTCCATCAGCGGATCCCAATAGGTGTCGCAGTAGTTGAAGTAGTCAAGGTGCTGCCCCTCGGTAGTGCAGAGCAGATATTCGCAAGGAGAGCGCTCGAACCACGCTTCGTAGAATGGCAGCAGTTTGTCGGCAATCGGCACTTTGCGGACGCCGTTTTCGGTTTTGGCAGCAACTACATCAAAGTACTGTTCTTTCAGGTGGACATTCTCTTTCTTCAAATCGAGAAATTCCGAGATGCGGCAGGCATTGTAATTCAGCATCAAAATGATTTGGCAGTAAGGATTAGCCTCGTGCGCCCAAAGTCTTGCCAACTCGTCTTTGCTGAAGATGTTACGGTCGCGCTTGTTGGGGTTCTTGTTACGGTAGCCTGTCAGATCAACATACTGCGAATAATCTTTGTTGCAGATGTCGTTCTTCATGGCGTATTCGTACACTTGATTGAATAAGCCCTTTAACTTTTTGAGTGTGGGATAATTTTTGCCACAGGTGTCAACTACAAGCTGCAAATCACAGAGTTTGATCTCGCGGAAAGGCTTGTCATACAAGATACCACAGACCTTGTAGGAAGCCGTGTAGCCCTTTGCATTGGAGTCGGATATGATGGGATACTTATACTTTGACCAGCGCTCGTAGACCTCGGAAAAGGTGACTTTAGCAACATTAACATCATAGGGATTCTGATTGTATTCAGCCAGCATTCTCAGACCCTCGGCGCGGGTTTCGGCATAGCCGATAATCTGAAAATCCTGAATCTGCCTGCCTTTGGTCTCGTCTAAATGCCAGCCGATGGTTTTGCGTACCATGTAAGGTTTTCTGCGTTTTCCGGACATTTTGACTACGCTGCCGTAGCCATTGGGTAATCTCATGTTATTATCAAACTTCCTTTCGCTCAGGCACATTCTATGATAAAGAGGAATGACCTCTTATCAACATTATTTCAGACTGTCCAACTGTTCCTTGGTCATATTCTTTAATTCTGCCATGTCGTATTTGCTTAAATCGGCAGTGTACAAGGGTTTGTCGGTCAATGGTTTGTTGGCATATTGTGCGATTTTTTCATTTGTGAAGCCGGTAAGACGGCTGGGGTCATGCCAGTACTCCTCGCTCCAAGAGCGTTCAAAAGAAAACTGTTCCAGCAAAAAGCAGAGCGTTTCGTTCAGAGTGGCATCCGGGTCTGTGGCGCGGAATTTCAGTGAAGCGGTAAAATTGCCGTCATCACAGCGCTCGTGGGTAATGTCAATGTCGAAGTGAAGTTCTTGCTTCTTGTTTAACTCATAAAGTACAGTAACCACATCGGCAAGGGTATTCAGCTTGATTTGCGGCTCGCTTACGCCCAGCAGATATGCGGGCGTTACGCCTAAAGCGTGTGCGATAGTAGTTACAGTATCCAGTAAAATCCGGCTTTCGCCGCTTTCGTAGCTTTGCACGGTGCGCAGACTTTTCCCTAAAAGCTGTGCAAGCTGGGTTTGTGTCAGATTCTTTTCTGAGCGGACAGCCTTGATTCGCTGCCCGATTTGTTCATTTGTAAGATTCATGGCTTCTCACCTCGCCTTAATACTACCATATACATGCGAAGAAATCAAGCATGTTTGGAAATTTATACGCAAATAATTTGCGTATACAATATTGACATATGCAATAATGCTGCGTATAATGAAATTGCTGAAAGGCAATCACAAGCAGAGGGAGGTGTAAGAAATGGTTGAGAGGCAGACCTATACGGCAATGCCGGCTTTTACCGGCAGAAATGTGCCTGTAACGGAAATTGCAAAAGCTATGCACAAGGACGCGCAGTATGTAAGAGTTGGTTTACAGCAGGGCGCATTCAAGTTTGGCTATGCAATCAAGCTGGACGGATCAAATGAGTATAACTATTACTGCCCTGACCGCAAGGTTTGGGAAGAAATCGGCTATTTCAATGCCGAGGGAAAAAGTTGAACAACAAAAAGAGCGTTTACCCGTGCAGGGGTAAACGCTCCCGATGAAAGACAGTACCAACAGCGGCTGCTGTGTGTAACTATCAGGCACTACTGATATTCTACCACAGCAGCCGCCATTTTTGAAGAAGAAAGTGGGGCTTATGCAAAGAAATCATGTAAAGCTGATCTCTATGGATACACTTCCGATAGAGGCAGTAAAATGGCTGCTGTATCCGTTTATTCCGCTGGGGAAAATCACAATTTTACAGGGCGACCCCGGCGAGGGAAAAACTACACTGGCGCTGCAAATCATCGCAGCGCTGACAACCGGCAAGCCTGTGTGGGAGGGAGCGCCGCCAATGGAGCCGGTCAATGTCATTTATCAGACGGCAGAGGACGGCTTATCCGATACCATCAAGCCGCGGCTTGTAGCAGCGGGCGCAGATTGTGCGAGGGTGATGGTAATCAACGATTCCGACAAGGTGCTGACACTGGACGATGACCGGCTGGAACAAGCGATAGAGCAAACCGACGCACGGCTGGTAGTGTTGGATCCAATTCAAGGGTATATCGGCGCAAGTGTAGATATGCACCGTGCAAATGAAATCAGACCACTGATGTACAGAATTGCAAAGCTGGCTGAAAAGTATGGATGTGCCATTCTTCTGATTGGGCACATGAACAAGAACAGCGGCGAGAAATCCAGCTATCGCGGGTTAGGGTCTATTGATTTTCAGGCGGCTGCAAGGAGTGTGCTGGTAGTAGGGCGTATCAAAGATGACCCCACATTGCGTGTTGTCTGCCCGGCAAAAAGCTCACTGGCCCCGGAGGGCGGGGCTGTTGCCTTTCGTCTTGACCCAGAGCAGGGCTTTCAATGGGAAGGACCGTATGACATCAGTGTGGACGAACTGCTTTCCGGCAGCAGCCGAGGGCATAAGCTGCGCGAGGCGCAGAGCTTTCTGAAAGAAGTATTGGCGGACGGACCGCTGCCGCAAACAGAGATTGAAGCAGCCGCACAACAGGCAGGGATACGCCCCAAGACCTTGCGCAATGCGCGATATGAATTAGGTGTGACCTCAATCAAAATCAGCAAACAGTGGGTATGGGCGCTGCCCGAACCATAAAAGAAGAAGGCAAGATGCCCCTATCTTTAGGAACAGGGCATCTTGCCTTCTTGATGGAAAAATGCTTTTTCAGATGGCTTCGTACTGTGCCACAGCAGGGTGGCAAAGTACGAGCAAGCACGGCGTTGTGATATCACAATATCAAAATGCCCTTGTTAGGGTTGAACCCTAAGACCCATTTACTACAAATTGTTTGGCTGTTGATAAGCGATTTGAAAAGAGAATATATACTGAATTCAGATAGCTGCATACTGTGCCACAATAGGGCGGCACAGTACGAGCAAGCATGTCATTTTGCTGTCATGCCTGCAAAATGTCCTTGTCAGGGCGTACCCTAAGACTCCTATACCTTAAACTATTTGTCTACTGATAAGCAAGTTGAGAGGAGAAAAATGGCGGGTTTTAGGGGGGAGCCCTAACAAGTAGGCGTTTGGTACACCAAATGCCGTGCTTGCTCGTATCATACCATATGTTGTGGTTGATTTAGATTAAATTGACGGTCTAAATGAATGCGTTTTGAGAAACGGAAAACAGAAATAGAAATCGGATGCCATATTGTAGAAACAGATGTCCTGTGATATACTATGTATTGAAAATCAGCGATCGCTGAAATAAATTCATAAATGAAAGATTTTGTATAGATCATAAGGGTGCAAAATGGCTGTAAGTTATAAAAAATTATGGAAACTGTTAATTGACCATGACATGAAAAAGAAAGATTTATGTATGGCTGCCGGGATTAGTCATGCATCAATGGCGAAACTTGGGAAAAATGAGAATGTCACTACCGATGTTCTGGTGAAAATATGCACAGCATTACACTGCGACATTGGAGATATTATGGAATTAGTTCCTGAAACGCAGCAGTAAGGGAGGTGTGAATATATGGCAGAATTAGCACTTAAAGAAGAAATCCTTCCAAAAGCAAAACCTATTTTGAAATGGGCTGGTGGAAAAACGCAAATGCTAGGTGACCTGCTTCCAAAAGTTCCGCATTCATATGGTCGCTATATTGAACCATTCTTCGGTGGAGGGGCAATGTTTTTCGCTCTAGAGCCTGAGAATGCTATCATTTCAGATAGCAATCCCGAATTGATTAACATGTATCGCCAAGTTGCAAATGATGTTGAAAATGTAATTGAATATTTGCAGCAATATGAAAATACAAGTGAGATGTTCTATGGGGTGCGCAGTTTGGAGTGGACCGCCTTGCCGAAAGCAGAGGCAGCTGCGCGGACAATTTTTTTGAATAGAACATGCTTTAATGGTCTTTATCGTGTTAATAAGCAAGGCAAATTTAATGTGCCGTATGGGAAATATAAAAATCCAAAGATTTGTGATGAAGAAAATCTTAGAGCAGCATCAAAAGTGCTGAAAAATGCTGAAATTCTATGTGGAGATTATTTGCTGATCTTGGAACATTATGCGCAGCCGGGCGACTTTGTCTTTTTGGATCCACCGTATTTGCCGATATCCGAATATTCCGATTTTAAGCGATATACAAAAGAGCAATTTTACGAAGAAGATCATGTGGAACTGGCAAAAATGGTTATGACATTGCATGAACGGGGATGCCATGTCATTTTGACAAATTCTAACCATCCGTTGGTGCATGAACTGTATGCACCATTTACCATTGATGTGGTGCAGACAAAAAGACACATTTCATGCAATGGAAAGACCAGAAAAGGCGAGGATGTTATTGTTACGGTTCTGCCTAAGCAACAAACTTTGATTAGATTGGCACCAAGACCATTACCGGAGCAGGTGTCACTATACCCACCAACAAGATTTATGGGTTCAAAGAGTAAACTGCTTTCGGAAATATGGTCCGTTGCATCACAGTTTAAGGTTGACACAGTAGTAGATTTGTTTTCTGGATCTGGCATCGTTGGTTATATGTTTAAGACACAGGGGAAAGCCGTTATCAGCAACGACTATATGGCAATGTCGGCAACATTTACCAAAGCAATGGTCGAAAACAATAATGTTACATTGCCTATAGACGAGGCAAAAAAGCTACTGAAAAAGAGAAAAGAGTCGGATAATTTTGTTGAGACGACATTCAAAGGACTTTATTATTCTGATGAGGAAAACGCTCTAATTGATACGTTGCGTACCAATATTGCCGCAATTCGAGATCCATATAAACATGCTATTGCAATGAGTGCGTTAATCAGAGCGTGTACAAAGAAACGCCCACGAGGAATTTTTACGTACACTGGTCATCGATACGATGACGGAAGAAAGGATTTACAAAAATCTCTTTCACAGCAGTTTTTAGAGGCGGTTGAAGCGGTAAATCGTGCAGTCTTTGATAACGGCAAAAGAAACTGCTCAAAAAATGGGGATGCAATGGATTTGCGAGTAGATCATGCAGATATGGTGTATATTGATCCGCCGTATTACTCGCCGCTTTCTGATAATGAGTATGTGCGCCGCTATCACTTTGTAGAAGGACTGGCACGAGATTGGAAAGGCGTAGAGATCCAAGAGCATACGCAAACAAAAAAATTCAAGTCGTATCCGACACCATTTTCTACAAGAAAAGGCGCTGCGGATGCGTTTGATAAACTCTTTAAGAAATTTGCAAATAGCATCCTGATCGTATCGTATTCGTCAAATAGTTTGCCTACGCAAGATGAAATGGTAGCAATCATGGCTAAGTATAAAGAGCATGTTGAAGTGATTCCAATAGATTATAGATACTCATTCGGAAATCAAAATGAGGCGAAAACACACAGAAATTCTGTTCAAGAATATCTGTTTGTTGGATACTGATTGAAGGTGTGATATGAAAGAGCAGATCGATATCTGGTTGGTAGGCAATACGGGTTTGCGCAATCCCAATCGTATTCAAGATGGTTTCAAAGTTTTTGCAGGCTCTCCGTTTGTAGGCAATCTCCATGGAAAAGATAATGAGATCGGCTTTATGAGTCTTTTGAATGAAAAAGGTATTATTCAGAATGAAGAGGGCAAAGATGAATCGGGAAGCCATGCAAGAAAATGGAGACTGATGTTTGCCAAAAATGGATTCATTTATCCTCAGATAAAAAAGAAGGATGGAAAGCAAGTAGATCTTGGTCCAGTTGATGATATTACGCCGTTTGGGAGAATGTTCTTAAAGGCAGATACCTATGCAGCGGTACAAGAATGCTATTTACGAGCGATGAGCGTAGAACAGTTTCCGATGCCGGATGGAAAGCGCTATTTCTCACCGTTAAGATGGCTACTTGCGATTATGCTTGAACTTGAAAAGCGTACAGGTTCATCTGAACTTAGCAGAATAGAATTTGCACTATGGGGGCATACAACAAATCCGAGCTATAACCTTTCAGAAGTTGTTGATCATATTCTTGATCTTAGAGGCCGCAGATCTGTTGCTCCTGCAAAACGCACTTTTGATCGAAAAGAAATTGCTGAACGCGGAAAATGTTACGATAAAAAGTCTGACAATTTCTTGGATTATAGTGACATGAATATGCGTTATCTTCGCATTTCGGGTGTTCTCCAGCGTAAAGGGCGTGGGCTGATTATTGTACCTGCAAAACATGTATTGGCGGAAAAATTAGCAAAGAGTACGGCCAGTGAGGAAGTGCTTATTGAACAGTATGAGATACTTTGCAAAGGCGCACCGCTTCCAACAGATGATATTACAATAGCACGAACAATTTTGGATGATCTTATCAAACAGATGAAAGAGCGGCATATTGTGTTTGATATTTCGGATTTGCCATTAACCACACCCACAGAGGTTAATATAGCAAGGCAACGACTGGAAAGTATCCTTGCACAAACCGATGAAATTCAATATGCAGCTGATCAATGCAACCAGTGGAAAGAAATTTCTGATTATATGGAATTGCTCATTAAGGGCGGTGGTAAAACCGTTTATGATGAGGATAATGCTATTGAAGTACCAAAAGATGAAACGCCAGTCTATCTTGAATGGACACTATGGCGTGCTGCACTTGCAATTGATCATATGTTGAACAAACCTTATGAGGTTAGAGGATTTAAGCTGGATTCCGACTTTATGCCTGTTTCTACTGCGGGAGGTGGTCGAGGTGATCTTTATTGTGAATTTAATGATTTTACAATTTTGACAGAGGTTACGATGTCTACTTCGTCACGTCAAGAAGCTATGGAAGGTGAGCCGGTCAGACGCCATGTATCAGATGCTGTTTTGAAGTACAATAAGCCGGTATATGGTATGTTTATTGCCATTAAGATTGACACTAATACGGCGGAGACGTTCCGCCATGGCATTTGGTATGCAAAAGGGGATGTAAAGCAGCGGCTTGATATCGTTCCGCTGACATTGGAACAGTTTAAGAGCTACTTTGTAGCAATGTTTGAAAAGCAACAGGCTAAACCGGAACATCTGCGGGATCTGATTCTAGAATGTGAAACGAAGAGAGACATTTTGAATGCGCCAGATTGGAAGCATTATATAAATGCGGTTATAGTAAAAAGATTACAAGAGTTCAAGAATCGAAAACATTGTGGGAGTGCTGCTGATGTGCCAATCATTTCTCCAGGAATGGTAGTTAGACATAAAGTATTTGGAATAGGACAGGTAGTTGGAATAATGGCCTCCTTCCCAAATTGTCAAGGAAAAATGACGGAATTGCCATATTTAAGAGGACTTCCTTATGAAATATCGATGGGGGCTGATGGAAAAACACTTTACCACGAGAGATTTGGACAGGGAGCCGTTTGCGCATATGTTGTTGTTTTTAATCAACAAATTATAAACATGTCTTACCCAGCAATGTTTGAGGATAGAAGTCTTTGGATTGATTGAAATCTGTTCAATGTTATATTTGTCATATAAGAAATAAGCAGAAAAAGGTAAGGAGGCGGTAGATTTGTCACTTGTATTTAATAAGATAGAAAATGCAGATATTTTTACACGAGATTTTAGTCCGTTTGTCCGTAACAATAAAATTGAATTTCCGAGATCAGAGAAAATTGCAGTAGTCTATGGTCCCAATGGTACCGGAAAGACAAGTCTTATCAAAGTATTGTCGGATGCACAGGGAACAGCGGTTGATTTTTCTTTTGATGATGTAGAGTATCATGCAGGAAATGGCGTTTTTTATGTAATCAATGACCAAAATAATCGCAATATTATTTCGGGTGAAACAAGAGATTTTTTTCTTGGAGATAATATTAGACATGAGTTTGAATTGCAAGATCAGGTGACGAATGAGCGTAATTCTATTATCGCGTCCATTTTGGCGCTTATAAAAAATACGTTTGGTATATCGGCGGGAAATAGCCCTCTAATTGAGTTGATACCGAGGGCAGATTTGGCGGCATTTATTAAAGACTGCGCTAATAGTAAATCAAAAGGTAATCATTATACAACCGATGAAATTGTGACATTGCTAACATCGCTGAGGCACCAAGATGTTCCAGAATATAGCACAGAAAAACTCGCGTTTATTCAGGGAGACTTAGCAACAAAGCAGTCAATTATAAAACAGCTTGAGCTATTGGAAAATATGGATATTGCACCCAATGCCCATGTTAATGAGATTGAAGAAAACACAAAGGCAATTGAAATTCTTTCTCACTTTCATAAAAATAAGTGCATTGTATGTGATAGCGAAGACATTGATTGGGAAACACTGTTGACATCTAAAACGGCCAATAGACAGGCTACACTTGATTCTCTGGATGAAAAAGTTAAGAAGACAATAGAAAAAGCAATCCCGCTTGTGTCCATTTCGGATCCATTCGGCATAAAAGATTGCTTACTAAATGCAATTACAGCCGGAGATACTGAGATGATTGTCTCGCTGCTTAGAGAATTGGCAGATTACAAGGAACTATATGGGAAATTGCTTGAAAATGGGCTTGTAGATATTCGAGATGGGAATGATCTTATTGCACATTACACGGAATACAAACAACTTATTGCAGAAAGACCGGATATAACAGATGAAGATTATCTCTATATCCAAGAAATAATTGCAAATAGTATGAGTAAACCGCTTAGCATTGAGCGTGATGAAAACAGAAGACTGCGAATATATCTTTCTCATAAAGAGTTTCTGGGAAAAAATCGGGACGAATTGCCGCTGAGTACAGGTGAGCAAAACTTTCTTTCACTAACATTTGAATTCCTGAAAGCAAAGAATTCTACAAGTCCGATAGTTGTAATTGATGATCCAGTATCAAGCTTTGATTCGATCTATAAAAATAAAGTTATATATGCAATTGTGAAAATGTTGCATCATAAAAAGCGAATTGTGCTAACGCACAATACAGACTTAATACGGCTACTTGATGGACAATACAAGCATTGTTTTAAATTGTACTTGTTGAATAATACAGATGGTGAGCTTAATGGTTTTATCCCGCTGAAAAATAATGAGCAAGAAATGCTTGTTAGCCTTGAAAAGCTTCTATCGGCTTTTAGAGAAAGTGTTCCCAAACATGTAGTTAATAAGGAACTGTTTTTGATTTCTATGATTCCATTTATGAGAGGATATGCAAATATTATTTGTAATAGATCGTTATTCGAATCACTGACACAAGTAATGCACGGCTATAAGACGGAGCGGGTAGATATTGCAAGGGCGTATTCGGAACTGTTTGGTGAGCACCCTGAAGATCTTCCGATATCTTATGAAGTCTCTGTGACGGACATTTTGGGCAAAACGGTTGACGGTGTACACTTGCTTGATACAGAAAGATTTCCTTTGCTGGATAGAACATTACGTCATTCATTCACATATCTGTTCCTTCGTCTTATGGTAGAGAAAAATCTTGTTGAAAAATTTAATATTGACACAACACATGACGAACAACTTGGGCAAATAATAGCGGCAGCATATCCAAATGAAAACAATATTGAACAAATTCGAAATCGAATTCGCCTGACTTCCAAAAAGACATTGATTAACGAGTTCAACCATTTTGAAGGCAATCTGAGCATCTTTCAACCAGCTATCGATATTACAGATCAAGCACTTGGAAGGGAAAGAACAGATCTTATTACTTTCATCAGCACATTATGAGTTTTCAAAAAGGTAAAATGTATACTTTTGTGCAGCATAGGCAAAAGAGCTTAAATGAACATTAATCTATTCAATTTAGACAATTGAAAAATACGCCTTGCTACTTTTACACTTTTCCCCATCGCCCTGAGCTGCTATGGGTAAGAAGCACAAAAGAAGCAAGGCACTTAGTTGATTTTTGTTACAAGTGCGGCTATTTTGTCAAAAGGCTTGCAAAACTTACGATTTTGTGTTATTATTTCAATCCGAAAACGCAAAGACTGAAATATCAATAACACATCCTCTGCGCCGCATAAGTTCAGCAAGCGATAATCTACAGCTTAAAAATGCTAAAAAAGCCCGGAAATACGCTATTTTCCGGGCTTTTTCTATGCCAAAAATTCTGTCTGGACTGTTCGGTTTTGATGGAATTTGAACGGAAATTTATGGGTTTATAGTGGTCAAATTACTGGTGGACAAGCCCATTTTGACCTCTTATGGGTTAAATTACTGGTGGACAATAGGAGCAAATGAAGTCCAATTTTGCCATCGACGGACGAACACATACTTGACCGATTTACATAGAGCCTTGGCTCATTCTTTGAAAACGAGAATGGGTCGAGGCTCTATTTTTTTTCGCCTGAAATCCGGCGAGACAAATTTGAGTAGGAGGTAACAGGTATGACGGATTTCAATCAGAAGACCCATGATACCGATGTGGGCAGTCATGGCGGACAGTCGAGGCAGATGATGGAGGTGTTCGAGAACCAGGAGTTTGGTTCGATCCGGTTGTTACAAGAGGCAGGCAAGACCTTCTTCTGTGCAAGCGATGTGGCGAAAGCGTTGGGGTATGTGAATCCCTACGCCGCAGTGAAACGCCATTGCAGAGACCCCCTAACGAAACGCGAGGGGGTCGTTCAGAAGGTGAATCAGTATGGGGATGCTGGAGAGCAGGTCGTTGAAATCTCCTTTATCACGGAAGGCGATGTTTACCGGCTGATCGTTCACAGCAAACTGCCATCGGCAGAACGATTTGAACACTGGGTATTTGATGAAGTTCTCCCTTCTATCCGCAAGCATGGAGTGTATATGAGCGATTCCATTTTGGATCAGGTGATTCAGCATCCGGAGGTCATCTACACCCTGGCACAGGAGCTTGTAGCCGAGAGGGAGCAGCTTGAGGGTATCCGCAAACAGCTGGATGCGGCACAGCCCAAAGCAGACTACTTCGACACCTTTGTGAACTCGGAGGATTGTACCTGCATCCGGAATTTCTGTAAGGAAATCGGAATCCCGGAGAAGACGGCAGTGGCTCTCTTACTGGATCATCGCTATTTGTACCGCAGTCCGAGTGGCTGGCTGATGCCTTTTGCAGACAAATCTGCAAGGGGCTATTTTATTGTCCGGGATTGCTACGGCAGAAGCGGAAAACTGGTGCAGCAGACGAGAGTGACCTGCAAGGGAAAGAATCATCTCTTCAAGTTGTTTAAGAAATGGGGTGTGATCGAATGACGCTTTTTACAGAGGGACGCCTTCAGGCGTTTGAACGCATGATGCAGGATACCGGCAAATACCATCGCCGAGAGGACAGCGAAGATCGTCCGCGCAAATGTCCGAAGAAAAAAGCGGAGCCTGCGAAAAAGGATGGTGAGCACCATGCCGGTATTCAGGGTTGAGAAGAACAGCAATTACACAACGATGTGCAATTACCACCTGCGGGATCAGGGTCTCAGCCTGAAAGGGAAAGGACTTCTCTCCATGCTGCTCAGTTTGCCAGACACATGGAACTATTCGGTACGGGGGTTATCTTCGATTACGCCGGATGGCGTAGATGCGCATTACACCAGCCCTACCGTGATCCGTGCAATCTATGAGGCATTGGACGGTATGGGATTTGAGAAAGGCAATATTCTGGAACCGTCGATGGGTGTCGGCAACTTCTTCGGTATGCTGCCGGATTCCATGCTGGGAAGCAGACTGTATGGTGTGGAACTGGATTCCATCACCGGGCGTATTGCGCAGAAGCTGTATCCGCAGGCAGAAATCAAGGTGGCAGGCTTTGAAACCACCGACCGCCGCGACTTCTATGATCTGGCCGTGGGCAATGTGCCCTTTGGCAACTACCGTGTCAGCGATAAGCCCTATGATAAACTCGGATTTTCTATCCACAACTATTTCTTTGCCAAGGCACTGGATCAGGTTCGTCCAGGTGGCATCGTGGCCTTTGTTACCAGCCGCTACACGATGGATTCCAAGAATCCGGACGCGCGAAAGTATCTGGCGCAACGGGCAGAACTGCTGGGAGCCATTCGACTTCCTAACAACGCATTCCGTGCCAATGCCGGTACAGATGTAGTGTCGGATATCATTTTTCTGCAAAAGAGAGACCATACCATTGATATCGAACCGGATTGGGTGCATCTGGGGCTGACATCGGAGGGTATTACCCTCAACAGCTATTTTGTTGACCACCCGGAAATGGTGCTGGGTGAGATTACTACGGAAAGTACCCAGTACGGCAAGGAAGAATGTACGGTCATTCCGATTCCAGGTGCGGATCTGGGAGATCAGCTACATGAGGCTGTGCAGCACATTGGCGGTCATTATGAAGCACAGGAGCTGGCACCGGAGGAAGAGTTGTCCTTGCAGGGCGAAACTATTCCGGCAGACCCCAATGTAAAGAACTTCTCCTACGCAGTGGTGGATGGGGATGTTTACTTCCGTGAGAACAGCATCATGCGAAAGGCTGACCTTTCTGCGACAGCCACCGGCAGGATCAAAGGCATGGTGGAGCTTCGCACCATTGTGCAGGAACTGATCGACTATCAGTTGAACGATTACTTGGAGGACGCGATTGCCCAGAAACAGCGGGAACTGAATGTAGATGTTGCAAGACTGAAAGTGCTGAAAGCAGACCATCAGAGCCAGCAGTACCGATTGGAAGATAAATTGATGAAATATTTCCCTGCGGAGATTGAGAAAACGCAGGGGTTCATCAAGGGCTTTCAGTCGGATATTCGGACGGTGGCGGCACATCCGCTGCCGGAAGAGGGGTTCTGCGGTATGGAGGTGAATGGCACACAATTTACTGAAAAAGCTGAGGCCGGTGAAGCAATCCTCGCGGTCTGTAAAGTCAATCAGAGTCTGGAGCCGGTGCCGCTTGGCAGCTACCGTGGTTTCAAGATGGAGCTGACGTTTGACAGCTTCCAGAAAGAGTATCAGGTGCTGCTGAAAGGTGAGATGACCCACCGAGTGCCCATCGGAACCAGTGCTGCGGGCAATATCCAGCGTCTGGACAATGCTCTTGCCGGGATTCCTGCAAGACTGGAAAAGGCGGAACAACAGTTGGACAATCTCAGGAGCCAGCAGGAAGCGGCGCAGGCCGAGCTTGGAAAGCCGTTCCCCCAGGAGGCAGAACTGGCGGAAAAGAGTGCAAGACTGGCGGAACTGGACGCACTGCTGAATATGGATGACCGTGGAAATGATGATCCTGACCGTGAGAAAACAACGGAAAAGCCGTCTGTCCTGGCAGAGTTGCGTGACCGTGCCGGTCGCATTCCGCCGATGACACATCGAGATGATGAGGAGGTGGCACTATGAGTGTTCGGGAACACTGGATCAATGTCCGGGTAAACCCGGAAGAGCTGGCGAGAATTCGTGAAAAGCAGAAAGAATTGGGTATTCGGAATACCGGTGCCTATATGAGAAAGATGGCGATGGACGGGTACTGCGTAAATCTTGATTTGTCGGATGTGGCGCAGGTATCCACCCTTCTTCGCCGATGCAGCAACAACCTGAACCAGTATGCAAAACGCGCCAATGAATCTGGAAGCATCTATGCGGAGGATATCCGGGATTTGCAGAAGCGACTGGATGAACTCTGGAAGATGCAAAAGCTGATCTTAAAGAGGCTTTCTGGTATGCGATGACGGCGCAAACGTGCGGAATTTCTATTGCACATGGCACAGATGAAACTGTCTGTGCCGTTACATATTTTTGCGGGTCTCCCTATTGACATCGTGGTATTTGGCAAGCGGATACAGTAAAATGAAGATGAAAAGAAAAACGAAGGGGTGAAATCCATGAAGATTGTATGTTTTTTGTTGAAGCTGGTGCGGAAAATCCTCTTGCTGCCGGTTGCGTTTCTGCTGCGATTTCTATGCTTTATCTGGAATCTGCTGATGCAGCTATCCCTGTGGGTACTTTCGCCGGTTATGTTTTTCGTTCTTGGCTGCGGCATCTATTCGGTGGTACGGGCGAGCTGGACGGATGTGTTCCTGCTGACCCTGATTGAGATGGGATTATTCGCAGCTGCGGTTGGTGCGGGCGGCATCATGGAACTGATGGAACAGCTGTGTGAGCGTGTAGAGGATGTTTTGACAATTTGAGTTCAGGAGGGATTAGATGGATATTCAGTTTATGAAAGATTATTATGATTTACGGTACGAGGAAACAGATGGAGAAAATCATTTTGTGGAAGAGACTGCTTATCAGGAAAAACAGTCTGAGCAATCGAAGATGGAAGACCAGCTGATGGAAATGGTGGGCGGCAGCGAATCTAATGTGTGGAAGCTGTACGAAAGCATTATGTGCGTCTATTTCGATATGGAAGAAATCATCAAGCAGGCCGTTTATTTGCAGGGAGCTTATGACCGGGAACGGATGTTAAAATGAGAATAGTAGATTGGTAAGAGCTGCCTTCGGGTAGCTCTTTTTAGATGGAGGAATATGAAAATGGCGGCTACAAGACTAATTGCGCTGCATATCAATAAAGGAAAGACGGTAGCGCAGTGTCTGGCTGACCGTACTGATTATTCTGAGAATGCAGCAAAGACGGAAGATGGAAAATATATCAGCGCGTATGCCTGTGACGCAAAGACCTGTGATGAAGAATTTCTGCTTTCTAAACGGCAGTATGAGCATATCACCGGTAGAACCCAGGCGCATGATGTGATTGCATATCAGATTCGGCAATCATTTAAGCCCAGAGAAATCACGCCGGAGGAGGCGAACAAGGTTGGGTATGAGACGGCCATGCGATTCACTAAGGGAAAACACGCATTTATCGTTGCCACCCATGTTGATCGCGCGCACATTCATAACCACATTATTTTTAATTCGACTACATTAGACTGCACCAGAAAATTTCGCGATTTTCATCTGTCCGGACTTGCGCTGGCGAGGCTCAGTGATATCGTCTGCCTAGAACACCGGTTGTCGGTCATAATCCGGAAGCCCTATGGGGAGCGGCAGAAGAGAACGGAATACCCGGAGAAAAAATCACAGCGGGATGAAATCTGCGAGTCCATTGATGCAGCATTGGCAAGAAAACCAAAAGACTTCCGGGAATTGATTGGAATTTTGCAGGAAGCAGGGTACGAGTATAAAGATGGAAAACAGCCTGCGTTGCGGGGAAAAGGCCATGCCAGATTTGCTCGCTTCCGCTCTCTCGGCAAGGGCTATTCAGTTGAAGAACTCTGCGAAGTGATTGCCAGGAATGCGGTTCACAAAAGCAAATTTGCGGAGAAAACCCGCACAAGTGCACGGTCTGCACAGGTGCATCAGAAGGCAGAGTTGTCGTTTCTTATTGATGTCCGTGCCAAAATGCAGGCAGGCAAAGGCGCGGGATATGCGCGATGGGCGAAAGTCTTTAATCTGAAGCAGATGGCTAAAGCGATGGTGTTCATGGAAGAGCATGGAATCAAGAGCTATGCAGAGCTGAAGGAAAAGGCAGATGGAATTTCTGAAAAATGTGATACGTTGCTGGAATCTGTAAAGGCAGATGAGGCACGGATGTCGGAAGTGTCGGTGCTGCGGAAGCATCTAATCAATTATGCCAAGACAAAAGATGTTTTCGCTGCGTATAAAGTATCCGGTTACAATCGGGAGTTCTATGAAGCCCATCGGGATACGCTGGCCTTGCGCAACGCAGCGAAAAAGGCATTATGCTCTTTTTTATTCCAAAGGAAGAGGAATTATTGCGGTTGGACAGATTGTCACAGACACGCCGACAGAAGTGGCAGATGAAAAATATCATAGTGTCAGAATGATTGTGCCGGAAAAATTCAATGGAGATGTCAAAGCATTGCCTGCGCTTTCTCCGAATGAGATAAAAACAATTTTAAAGCGGAATTTTTATTGGGCATCGACAATAAAAACACCGTTTCTTACAGGGGCACAGGTTGAAATGTTGATTCGAGAATTGCAAAAAAGCATGTTTAACGATGTGCAGAAGGGAGAGGAATAAGCAATGCCCTTACAGATTATCAGAAACGATATTACAAAAATGAGCGTTGACGCAATCGTCAATGCTGCCAACTGTTCTCTTTTGAGCGGTGGTGTGGACGGCTGCCTTCATCGTGCATCCGTGGTCAAAGGGGCAGACCGTGCGTCAAACTCAAAAATCGGGATTTACTTCTACTTAGACGTACAAACTGTTGACAGTAAAACTCCTATATAGTATTATTTGATAAAATAATACTATATAGGAGTTTTTCATGAAAATGAATGGCGGATTTCTTGTTACCAAAATAAAACAACTTGGAGATCGAATCTTTGAGAAGATTCTCAGCGAAAAGAATATTGATGCGTTTAACGGAGCCCAAGGGCGTATTCTTTATGTACTGTGGCAGGAAGATGGAATCTCAATCAGGTCACTCTCGATTAAATGTGGATTAGCGATAACTTCTCTTACTACGATGCTGGAAAGAATGGAAAATCAAGGGCTGATAAGACGTGTTCAGTCTGAAACGGACAAAAGGAAAACACTCCTGTTTCTGACTGAAAAAGCACATGCCTTAAAGGACGAATACGATTCTGTATCTGATAAAATGGGCAGTATTTACTACAAAGGTTTTTCGGAGGAAGAAATTACCCAGTTTGAGGAATGCCTCGACCGTATCAGAAAGAATCTTGAGGAGTGGCAGAAATCATGAGTATTTGTATCAAAGATCAGATTCAAAACATGAATATCGTCATCGGATGTACAGTGGGGTGTGCATATTGCTATGCCCGCAATAATGTGAAACGCTGGCATATGATTGATGACTTTGCTGACCCTGAATTCTTTCCGGGTAAGCTCAAGATGATGGAAAAGAAACGTCCGC
>OGXH01001423.1_pt1 | contig 17578 bp, 14 predicted proteins | sample 1576241 | NCBI WGS metagenome assembly OGXH01 (sample SAMEA3541529, study PRJEB24748) | human gut metagenome | biome: human gut; feature: human-associated habitat; material: faeces | place: China | collected 2012
TTTTCGGACAACGGAAACAAAACAGTCCCGGCTTGATGCAATTTGCCAATCGTAATCCCCCGGAACCACCCTACACAAGGAAACTCATGTCACCCACAAACCAGCATTTGGGTGTGTTAATATATTATTTTTGGTAAAATAAATGTTGACAAATAATATTATATGAAATATAGTATTGATAGATAAATAATATTAAAAGAAATAGAATATTATAAAGAAAAGGAGATGAGCGCATGGTATTTAATACAGGAGCTGCTCTCTTAGACGCAATCGTGTTAGCTGTTGTGTCGAAAGAAGAAGAAGGCACCTATGGCTACAAGATCACGCAGGATGTGCGCAAGGCCATTGATGTATCAGAATCCACCTTATATCCGGTGCTAAGGAGACTGCAGAAGGATGGATGCCTTGAAGTGTATGACAGAGAGTGTGGCGGCAGGAACAGGCGTTATTATAAGATCACGGAGCCTGGACTGGATAAGCTGGTCGAATACCAGAGAGAATGGGAAGATTATTCCATGAAAATATCAGCACTGTTTTCAGGAGAGGAGCTTTAGAGGGTATGAAGAGAGAAGAATTTTTAAAACAGTTAGAACAGCTTCTGGATGGAATATCAGAAGAAGAAAAGGCAGATGCACTGGCATTTTACCGCAGCTATTTTGAAGATGCCGGGGAAGAAAACGAAGAATCTGTCATAGCGGAGCTTGAATCACCGGAAAAGGTGGCACAGAGCATTAAAAAGAACCTGGGAATCGAAAAAGAGAGTGAAACCTGTGATGTCACGCCAGACCATAATCCGGACTGGAATCAGAATGATGACATGTTTGTAAAAAATGAGGAGACTTCAGAAAAGAAGAAAAGTGGATGGAGCGCAGCAGCGATCGTATTGGTAGTTATCACATCACCACTCTGGCTGACATTGCTTTTAGTCATAGCCTCACTTCTTCTTGCAGTAGTGGCAACATTGTTTGGCATTGCAGTTGCAGTGGTGGCGGTTATGGCATCACTTGTATTTGCAGGTTTTCTTCTGATCGGTTTTGGATTCAGTACTTTATTTACAGGAGGAGTGGCTGTTGGACTTGGACTGACCGGAGCAGGATTTCTGGTTTTAGGACTTGGTATTTTAGCAGTACTTTTAGTTGTATGGGTATTTGGAGTATTTCTTCCATGGGCAGTCAAAGGAATCATCTGTTTGTGTAAGAAACCGTTTGAAAAGAAAAAAAGTGGGGTGGCAGCATGAAAAAATTTACAAAAATTACATTGATCGTTGCAGCGGTATTGTTAGGAGTGGGACTGATCTTCTGTGGTGTAAGCACTGCAATGGGAGCATCTGTATGGCGTATGGCAAAAAACGGGGAACTCAGATATGGAAACTGGCATATTGGCCCGGTTGGACTCTATTATAGCGGCAGCGATTATGATGACGACGATGATTATGATGATAACGATGATTATGATGACGACGATGATGACGATGATTATGATGACGATGATGATCTGGATGCAGATGATAAAGATATTGTGGATCTTGTGTCAGATATCGGTGATGCAGATTTCTCGACAGAGGTTCCATCAGGGGAGGCAGACCAGAGTTATGATGCTTCTTCCATTCAGAATATCAATATGGATATTGATGCTGCAGAAATTACAGTCAGGGAATCGGATGACAGTGCAAAGCTGCGTGTTGTATTAAAACGCGGCAAAGAAAAATATTATTCCTGTAAAACGGATGGAAATACATTAAAGATCAAATATGATGCGAAAAAACATTATTATAAGAAATCCCCACAGATCATACTGTATCTGCCAAAAGGAAGTTCTTTTGATGAACTGAATTTTGATATTGGTGCCGCAGATATGAATTGGAAAGATTTTGACGGAAGCTGTAATGATCTGACCTTAAAAGTCGGAGCCGGAAACTTTGAAGCAAAAAGATTTCAGGTAAATGGAAAAATGGATGTATCGGTCGGTGTCGGTAATGTTGAGATCGAAGATGGTGTAGTGAATGGTGATGCGTCGATCGACTGCGGAGTCGGGAACTTTTCCATGGATGGAAGTGTTGAAGGGAATCTCAAAGCAGACTGTGGAATGGGAAATATGACACTTGATTTAAATGGTGAGGAAAAAGAGTACAATTACAAACTTTCCTGTGGACTTGGTTCGATTGAAGTGGATGGGGAGACTTATACAAATATCAGTGGTGATAAAGAAGTCCAAAATGAAGGTGCAAAGAAAAACATGGAACTTGACTGTGGTATGGGAAGCATTGAAGTTGATTTTGAGTAGACTGAGATTTTCCGTCAGTTGACAATCAGAGAACAAATCATTATGATAAAAGTGGCGTCGGCGTACAATCGTTGTACATCGGCGTCATTTTTGTAATGTTTCCTGAACCAAAGAAAAACGAAAACAATGCAAAAATGGGAGGATCTATGAATAAAACAATAAGAATCGTACTTTATGTGCTTTCCATACTGACTGTAGTGGGCGTGATCGCCGCAGCAATTTTAACTGGTGGTCAGGCACAGCCTGTTATAACATCGGGGACGGCAGTAACAGAAGAGAAGCAATCTGACACGGCAGATAAAACGGATGAAAACGGAACAGCACCAGATGGAGCAGATAATGACGATACATCGGGCGAAACGGAAAACATAAAGGATACTGCAGACGCAGCGGATAGCACGGAGCGCACATCAGATGATACAGAAACAGCAGCAAACGCAGATAATCCGAAAGACTCAGGCAATACAACGATCATCCTTACCGGTGATGTCCTGTTTGCAAATGCATTTAAAGCAGCCTATGATGCAGGTGGAATAGAGAAGGTTGTTTCACCGGAACTGTTAGAGCAGTTAAATGAAGCGGATATTTTAATGGTAAACAATGAGTTCCCGTTTAGTGACCGTGGGGAACCGATGGCGGATAAGCAGTTTACCTTCCGGTGCAGTCCTTCTTATGTAAAGGCATTAAATGAGATGGGTGTGGATATCGTTTCACTCGCAAACAACCATACTTTGGATTATGGAAGAGTGGCATTGTCCGATACTTTTCAGGAATTAGATGGAGCCGGAATTTTATATGGCGGGGCAGGAGATTCCACAGCGCGCGCAAAAGAGGTGCAGGTTGTGGAAGTGAATGGAAAAAGATATGGATTTATTGCCGTATCACGTGTAGTTCCGTCTGTCGACTGGAAAATCGAGAATGGCACTCCGGGAATGTTTACCTGTTATGATGCGGCGGCGCTCATCGAAGTGATAAAAGAGGCAAAACAGACCTGCGATTTTGTGACGGTATTTCCACATTGGGGAACCGAGTACAGCGAACAGCCGAATACGGTGCAGCGTGAACTGGCAAAACAGTGCATGGATGCAGGGGCAGATCTGATCGTTGGAGCGCATACACACTGTCTGGAAGGAATACAGTTTATGGAAGGAAAACCTGTTTTTTACAGTCTGGGGAATTTTATTTTTGGACAAAGCATTGACAGATCTGCAGCAGTAAAAGTTACAGTGACAGCAGATGGAGCAGTTTCTTATGCCCTGATCCCGGTTTATGCGTCAGACGGACAGACAAAACAGATGGATGATAATGCAGCACAAAGCCTGTTTACTTATATGGAGAGTATCTCTGATAATGCATCGGTAGATACAGCAGGAAATATCAGGGAAAAGTAGTACATGAAAGGATCATTGCAAAAGGCAGTGTGAATATAAAACAAAAAGAAAAAGGAGATTGGTATGAAAAACAAAATCTTAGGGCTGCCGAAGGCAGTAGTCATCATTATCGGTATTGTGATCACGGCACTTTTTTTAGTGCTGATGAATCTGGTCGGAGTGGCAGCAACACATCTGACTTCCATCATGGACAGTTATACGTTACAGTTTATTGCTGAACTCGGTGTGGCTGTCTATGCGATCGGCGTGTTATTTCTTATGGGGTATCAGCAATCGTTAAAAAAGACCGGTGTGGGATTTTTAAGAGGATTTTATATCGGTGGATTTATGGTTGGATACTGTGTGTATGTGACAGTTGCGCAGTTATTTTTACAGAGTGTTTCCGGGACGGACGGCGTGCGTCCTGCAGGCGGGATCATCATTTACATATTGACAATGTTTTTCGTCGGCATGAACGAGGAAGTGATCATGCGAGGGATCGTGTTAAATCTTTTCGCAGACTGTTTTTCAAACACCAGACGTGGAGTGCTTGCTGCCATTATTTTATCCAGTATGATCTTTGGTGCAGCGCATATCCCGAATGTACTTTCCGGCGTGCCGTTATCAAGTGCACTGATCCAGGCACTGCAGGCAACATTGCTTGGTGTTTTGTTTGCGGCAATTTATCTGCGCAGCGGTAATTTATGGATCTGTATTATTATTCATGCACTTGTGGATTTCGGAGGATTAATGGCAAGCGGTATTTTTGGAAATGGTGATATGACAGATATGATCGGCAATCTTTCCATATTAAATCTTGTAGTGACTGTTCCTCTGTTTTTAATTCCGTGTATTGTATTACTGCGAAAAAGCAAGTTAGATGAGATCGTGGAAATGAGGGAAGGAGAGATCATTATCCCGTCGGAGCGTGAGGGAGAAAATATTGCAACGGTATCACTGATCCTTGGCATTTTCGGTATCGTGACCGGATTCGTCGGATACGGAGCAGGATTTGGATTAGTCGGTCTGCTTGGTGCAATCTGCTCGAAAAAAATAAAACCACAGCAGAATGGTACGGCAACAGCGGCACTTGTCACCTCGATCATCGGACTTGTGATCGCTGCATTGATGATCACTGTGATGATGTTTCTTATGCCGCTGCTGGGTGATGCCAGTACATGGGAAATTATGACAAATCAGTGATCCTGCCCGGATATGGAGTGCTGTCTGCGGTACTGGTGCGGGGAAATTCCATATTTTTCCTTAAATGAACGGATCAGATGGCTGCAGTCAGCATAACCGGTTTCCTGGCTGATATAATTTAAGTCGAAGTTTGTAAAAAGGAGCATATCCTCAACCTTGCAGAGACGGATAAATTCGATATATTTTTTACAGGACTGTCCGTAAATTTCGCGGAAATTTTTGGCAAAATGGGAATAACTCATGTGACAGAGTGCAGCGATATCTTCCACGCGGATATTTTCGCAGGCATGGCGGTCAATATATTCCGTGATGGTATAGATCGTATTTTCTTTTGCCAGAGGTGTAAAAGAACAGTCCGTGTCAAAACCGTCATCGCGCCAGATTCGGAGAAGCCAGGTTAAAAGTTCCCTGATTTTTGACTGCAGGATCATCTGATATCCGTACTGCATATTCTGCATTTCACGGACGCAGTCATCAAATAAAGACTGTATGGGAAGAGAGCGAAGCACTTCTTCCGGGAAATAAATATCGGCATGCTCATTGTTTATAGCATTGCCAAACAGTGCAGAAAAATTCCAGTTTCCACCGGTAAAAGAAGTAGAGGAATCAAGCTGGCCTAAATCAAATTTTAAAACATAATATTGCAGAGGGGCATCGGACACTGCATGGACGGAATGAACAACGGAAGGGAGAAAGACGATCAGATCGCCTTCCGTAACAATATGACTTTGTTCATTCTGATACATCAGGGCGGTGCCCCTTGTTATGTAAAGAATCTCCATAAAATAATGCCAGTGCGGCTGTACCGGCAGCCATTCTTTTTTCACATCCAGAAAGAAACATTCGTAGGGTTTATTTAATTTGTCGGTATATTCAAATAATGATTTCATACTAAACTCCATTTTTGAGTGTGAAAAATGTATTTTTCACACTGATCTTTGGTCATAAAAATAGATTTATACAATTTTTGACATGAAAAATTATAGCAGATATACAGGGCGAATGCTATATTAATGACAGGATCAGTATAAAATGAATGTTATATTTTTAGATGAAATGAAAAAGCAAGGAGAAAATAAATGGAATATATCTGTGGAGTGACATTTGCACCGTTTGCCTGTGCAGGGGCATTTAAAAAGTCAGGGGCAAAGGAAAGTCTTGCTATGATGAAGGAGAGAACCGGAGCAGATTTTGTGATATTTGTGCCGGGAGGATTGCAGGAGACACCGCAGTCTGAGGAGATATGTTACACATCAAAAGCAACGATGGAAGATGATGAGCTGATCGATATGATCGGGTATGCGAAAGAGATTGAACTTCGTGTGGCATTAAAACCGACGGTAAACTGCAAAAATGGAACATGGCGTGCACACATTAATTTTTTTGATGAAGATGTTCCATGCGAACCAAAATGGGGGAACTGGTTTACATCTTATACGGCATTTCAGCTTCATTATGCAAAGATCGCAGAGCAGTATGGCTGTGAAATGTTTATTGCCGGATGTGAGATGGTGATGAGCGAGCATCGTGAAACGGAATGGCGCAGACTGCTTTCGGATATCAGGCAGGTTTATCACGGACTTCTTTCTTATAATACGGATAAGTATCAGGAGCACCGTGTGAAATGGTGGGATGCTGTGGATGTGATATCATCAAGCGGTTATTATCCTTATGGTGACTGGGAAAATCAGTTAGACCGTATTGAAGCAGTGGTAAAAAGATTTGAAAAACCGTTTTTCTTCGCAGAGACAGGATGTATGTCGGTAAAGGGTTCCATGGAAGTACCGAATGACTGGGGCGTGAAAGGTGATGCTGACCCGGATGGTCAGGCTGAGTGGTATGAAGATATGTTTAAAGCCTGCAGTAAGAGAGACTGGGTGCAGGGAATGGCACTCTGGTCATGGGATGCAAAACTTTATCAGGAGCGGAGTGCAAAGTCGCGCATGGACTATGAGATCTATGCGAAACCTGCAGAAAAAGTTGTAAAAGAATATTATGATTCTTTTTTGGGTAAATGAAAATATAAAAACAGTAAAAAGATTAAAATTAGTTTACAACAACTTAAAAAAAGGTTATAATTTAAAAAACAATAAAAAATGAATTATAGAGAAGTAAAGGAGAAGAAGAATGAGCAATTACATGGATACTTACAGACAGTGGTGCACAGATCCGTATTTTGATGAAGATACAAAAGCTGAGTTAAAGAAAATCGAGGGGGATCAGGCAGAGATCGAGGATCGTTTTTACAGACAGTTAGAATTTGGAACAGGTGGTTTAAGGGGTGTGATCGGAGCCGGAACCAACCGTATGAATATTTATACTGTGCGTCAGGCAACACAGGGACTTGCAAATTATATCATCTCCCAGAACGGACAGGAGAAAGGTGTTGCGATCGCACATGATTCAAGAATCATGTCCACAGAATTTACAGAGGAAGCAGCGCTTTGCTTAAATGCAAACGGCATCAAGGCATATGTATTTGACAGCCTTCGCCCGACACCGGAGTTATCTTTTGCAGTGCGTGAGTTAGGATGCATTTCCGGTATCGTCATCACAGCAAGCCATAATCCGAGAGAATACAACGGATACAAAGTATACTGGGAGGACGGCGCACAGATCACACCGCCTCATGACAAAAATATTTTAGCAGAAGTTGCAAAAGTAACTTCCTTTGACCAGGTAAAGACTATGGCAAAAGAAGATGCAGTTGCAGCAGGACTTTACAATGTGATTGGTAAAGAGATTGATGACCGTTACATGGAAGAACTGAAAAAACAGTCCATTCACCCGGAGATCATCAAAGAGATGGCAAAAGATATCAAGATCGTATATACACCACTTCATGGAACAGGAAATCTTCCGGTACGCCGTGTATTAAAAGAACTTGGTTTTGAGCATGTATATGTAGTGCCGGAGCAGGAAAAACCGGATGGCAACTTCCCGACTGTTGCATACCCGAACCCGGAGTCACCGAAAGCGTTTGAACTTGCATTAAAACTTGCAAAAGAAGTGGATGCTGATATCGTTCTTGCAACAGATCCGGATGCAGACCGTCTCGGTGTTTACTGTAAAGATACAAAGAGCGGCGAATATGTGACATTTACAGGAAATATGTCAGGTATGCTGATCGCAGAATATATTTTAAGAGAAAAAACAGCAATGGGAACTATGCCAAAAAATCCTGCACTGGTTGAGACGATCGTTACCACCGATATGGCAAAAGCAATCGCAAAATCTTACGGTGTAAAACTGATCGAAGTTTTAACAGGATTCAAATATATCGGAGAGCAGATCAAATTCTTCGAGCAGCAGAATACCTATAATTATGTGTTTGGCTTAGAGGAAAGCTACGGATGTCTTGCCGGTACTTATGCAAGGGATAAAGATGCCTGCGTTGCAGTCATGATGTTATGTGAAGTAGCATCCTGGTGCAAAAAGAACAACATGACACTGTGGGATGAAATGCTTGCAATGTATGAAAAATACGGTTACTACAGAGAAGGACTTGAGACAAAGACATTAAAAGGAATCGATGGAGCAGCGCAGATTCAGGAACTGATGAGCAATTCCAGAAAGAATCCTCCGAAAAAACTTGGTGGTTTTGATGTGCTTGCAGTCCGTGACTATAAAGAGGATACAAGAAAAGATACAGTAACCGGAGAAGTGACAAAGACCGGTCTGCCGGAGTCAAACGTACTTTATTATGAACTTTCCGATAATGCATGGTGCTGTATGCGTCCATCCGGAACAGAGCCGAAGATCAAATATTACTTTGGTGTCAAGGGCAGCTCTTTAGAGGATGCAGAAAAGAAACTTGCCGGACTAAAAGAAGATTTGCTGAAATAACAGGAGGAACAGAAGCGTGGCAATTACATACTTTGAGAAAGAACGTATTTTCAAACTGGATACGCCAGGCTCCAGTTATGTGATCGGGATCGTGGACAAAGAAAATTTTGTCGGTCATGTATATTATGGTAAGAAATTAAGAGATGCTAATATTTCGTATCTGCTCCGCACGGGAGAGGGACCGTTTGTGCCTTCTGAAAATAACAGAGAGAGAGTATCATTCTATGATACGTTTCCGATGGAATATGCAGGAAACGGACTCGGAGATTACAGAAGAAGCAGTATTTCTGTGAGAACAGAGGGAGGCCATACAGCAGTATCACTGTTTTATGTGTCACATAAAATTTATGCAGGAAAACCGGGACTTGCCGGACTTCCTGCAACGTTCGGCGATGAAGATTCCTGTGAGACATTAGAACTTCTATGCGAGGACCCGGTACTTGGGTTAAAGGTAACTTTGCTTTACACGGCATTTTCTGATGTGGATGTCATCACAAGAAGCGTGCGGATCGAAAATGACGGCGAAATGTTATATCTGACGAAGGCACTGTCTTTCTCCATGGATATGGATAACCGTGATTTTACACTGCTTACCATGCATGGTTCCTGGGCAAGGGAGCGTATGTTAGAACACCGCAAGGTGAAAAAAGGCTTTATGGGAGTGGAATCAGTAAGAGGTGAGTCTTCCCATCAGGAACATCCGTTTATGGCACTTGCGGCAGGCAATGCAGACCAGTCACAGGGTGAAGTTTATGGTATGCATTTTGTGTATTCCGGTAATTTTATCGGACAGGTCGAGCTAGGACAGTTTGATACCGTCCGTGTTGGTATGGGAATCCATCCGGAGAACTTCTGCTGGAAGTTAGAAAAAGGTGAGAGCTTCCAGACACCGGAGGTCGTGCTTGTATACAGCGATACCGGATATGACGGCATGACACACCAGTTCCATGAACTTTACCGTAATCATCTGATCCGCAGTGAATATAAGGATAAGAAACGTCCGATTCTGATCAATAACTGGGAAGCGACCTATTTTGATTTCAATACGGAAAAATTACTTTCCATTGCAAAAAAAGCATCGGAACTTGGCATTGAAATGCTGGTTATGGATGATGGCTGGTTTGGACACCGCAATGATGATTCATCAAGTCTGGGTGACTGGTATGTCAACGAAGAGAAATTAAACGGTGGTTTAAAACATCTGGTAGATGAGGTAAATAAACTTGGATTAAAATTCGGTATCTGGTTTGAGCCGGAAATGATCTCACCGGATTCAAAACTTTACGAGGCACATCCGGACTGGGCAATTCAGATCCCGGGAAGAGAGGGATCTCTCTGCAGAAATCAGTATGTACTTGATCTTACCAGAAAAGAAGTGCGCGATTATGCATATGAGAGCGTGGCGTCGATCTTACGCAGTGCAAATATTGAGTATGTCAAATGGGATATGAACCGTCAGCTTTCTGACATCGGAAGCTATGGACTTCCTGCAGACCGCCAGGGTGAACTTTATCACCGTTATGTGCTGGCAGTGTATGAGATGCAGGAGCGTCTGGTAACAGAGTTCCCACATCTTTTACTGGAAAACTGTTCCGGCGGTGGTGCACGTTTTGATCCGGGTATGCTTTATTACAGTCCACAGATCTGGTGCTCGGATGATACGGATGCAATCGAGAGACTTGGCATTCAGGAAGGTACGGCACTGATTTATCCACTGTCCGCAATGGGAGCACACGTTTCGGACTGCCCGAACCATACCGTGGGCAGAAATACCCCGTTTAAGACAAGAGGGGAAGTTGCCCTGGCAGGAACCTTTGGTTATGAGTTGGATATCACAAAGATTGCAAAGGAAGAGCAGGAACAGATTCCACAGCAGACAGCTATGTATCACAAGTATAACGATCTGGTAAGGGAGGGGGATTATTACCGTATCGCTTCTTACCGGGAAAATCATTTCTACGATTGTTATATGGTAGTATCCAAAGATAAAAAAGAGGCACTGGTTACTTTCGTGACCGTACACGCACGCCCGAATTACCACAGTTTAAAAGTACGCCTGCAGGGACTGAATCCGAATCTGGATTATCGTCTGGAAGGTGAGATGGAGAACGAATGCGTATACGGTGGAGATCTGCTTATGAATGCCGGTATGCTGGTTCCTTCTGAGCAGGGGGATTACCGAAGTTATCTGTACCATTTTGTGGCAGATTAATTGACAGAAGAAAAAAAAGAATGTAAAATTAACTTAAATTAGCCGGTTTATGTGGCTGCATAAATGAATGAGTATAAAAATATCGAGGGAATTATGGCAAAAGCAGTAAAACTTGCAGATATTGCGGAACAGGTTGGTGTCAGCACCGTAACTGTTTCAAAAGCTTTGTCCGGACAAAAAGGTGTCAGCGAGGAAATGCGGGAGAAAATAAAGAATCTTGCAGAAGAACTTGGATACCGCAGTCCTTCAGAGACGAAACGGCAGTCTGCGGAAAAACAATATAATATCGGAGTCCTGATACAGGAAGTATATCTGGACAAATACGATTCCTTTTACTGGAAAATGTATCAGGAAGTAAACAAGAAGGCAGTTTCCCGTGGGTGTTTTACGCTGCTCGAAAGTATTTCAAGGGAGAGTGTGCTGGAAAACCAGATGCCGCTTCTGCTTCAGGAAAAAAAGGTGGATGGTCTGATTATTCTCGGAGATATGACAAAGCCGTACATTGAACAGATTGAAAAAGAGGGCGGCGTGCCAGTGGTCTGTCTGGATTTTTATAACGATGCCGTTGGTCTTGACACCGTGATTTCCAACAGTTTTTATGGAACCTATGCGCTGACCAATTATCTGTTTTCCATGGGGCATAAAAAAATTGCCTATGTGGGAACCGTTGGTATGACGAACAGTATTACAGACCGTTACCTTGGTTATCTGAAATCAATGATGGAACACGGCATGGATGTGCCAAAAGATTATGTAATGGATGACCGGGATACCAAAACCGGGCGGATGGATCTGGAAAAATATTATAAATTTCCGAAAGATATGCCGACGGCATTTGTCTGTAACTGCGATCTTGCAGCTTCGTATCTGATCCGGAAACTTGAAAATGAAGGCTACCGGATTCCGGAAGATGTTTCCGTCGTGGGATTTGATAATTTCCTTTATCCGGGGCTGTGCGATATCGGAATTACAACATATGAGGTGGATATATCGGAGATGGCACGCAGAGCCATTCATAAGATTGTCCGCAAAATTGCAAATGAAAACTATACAGCCGGTGTGTTCATTGTAGATGGACATGTGGTATTTAAAGATAGTGTAGCTCGGATATAGAAACCGGGGCATCCTGCTTAAATGCAAGTGGGGTTGCCCCGGTTTCCCGTTTAAACAGATTGATAAAATGATTGGTATTATGAATTCCTACCTTGCTTCCGATTTCGTGTATGGTGTCGTTGGTAGTCAGAAGCAGTTTTTTAGCCTCTTCAATCCGCTTATGGTTTAAGTACTGGACAGGAGAAGCCCCATAGTATTTAGAAAACTCGCGGCAGATCCGGTATTTGCTGACGGAATACGTATTTTCCAGTTCGTCCAGTGAATAATTTTCTCCGTATTGTGTGTCAAATAAATGATGAATTTCCCGCAGATAATCCGGGATCGTATCCCGGTGTGTGGCAGGATGGCAGGAATAGACTGCCATTTCCGTAAGAATATTGGTAATCCACATGGAGATCCGGCAGACGGACAGAGGATCATTAAAAGTGTCTTTCTGCAGATTCTGTAAATGCTCCATCGTATGGAACAGCGTAAACATAGAAGAACTCTCTGCCGGATAGGCAAGAGGTGATGGGAGCAGTGTGTGAAACTGCAGGAGGGCAAGACCGGAAATATACATATGGAAATAGTGGCAGCGGCCTTTTAAAATTTCGATCGTGAGGGCACCGGAAATCGGAAGAAGTGCTGCGTGCCGGTCTGCCAGCCGACACGTATGATGTTCATCCGTTACAGAAAGAGTGCCTTCATATACATAAAAAAAATGATAAGGCGCGTTGATACGGAATGTCATGGAACAATTGTTCGGAAAGGAACAGATGCCTTTTCCGAGCAGATGAATAAAGCCATCATCCGCTGGTGCGGACAGCGGAAAAGCCGTAAAGTTTTTCATGTTGTCAGATAATACATGCTTTGGCACCGTTCCTGTAATCCCATGATGCTGTAATTGTTCCATAAAATCATCCTCTTTCAATCATAACCAGTTTTTAATTAAGTATAATTGGATGAAAGGTAAAAAGCAATAATTTAAAATAAAATATAACTTAAAATTACTTTTTGGACAAAAATATATGGGCATAATATACAAAAAAGTAAATGCAAAATTGTGCATTATAGGGAATGTGTTTGAAAACGCAATATGGTATGATTAAAAGCAATAAAGAGTGATGATTAAATTAACAAAAAATGTATACTTAAATTAACTTAATAATTCACATGTTTAAGGAGGAGAACAACATGAAATTTAAAAAGTTTATGGCACTTGGTCTTGTAGCTGCAATGACCGCAACATTATTCGCAGGATGCGGTTCTAAGGGAAATGATTCTGCTGATACCACACAGAAATCAGACAGCGCTTCCGCAGATGGTCTTGTAAGCTATTCAGACATTGTATTGGGAGAAACAGGAAAAGACTTAAGCGCAACAATTACAATGTTCAACCACAGAACAGATATGGATACCGATGATTACGGCGGAAAGAACTGGAAATCTTATCTGGAAGACTTCAACAAAGAGTATCCGAATATCAAGGTTGAAATCACTACAGATACAAACTATGCCGATGATGCACTGACACATTTACAGTCCGGACAGTACGAAACCATTACCATGATTCCGGCAGTAGATAAGGCAGACCTCAGTACATATTATATGTCATACGGTACACTTGATGAGATGAGCCAGCAGATCAACTACGCAAACACATGGCTCTATGGAAATGATGTATACGGTGTTCCTTCCACAGCAACGACACAGGGTATCGTTTACAACAAGAAAGTGTTTGAGGATGCCGGTGTGACCGATATTCCAAAGACTCCGGACGAGTTCATTGATGCATTAAAGAAGATTAAGGACAAGACGGATGCAATTCCGCTTTACACAAACTATGCAGCAGGCTGGACAATGGGTGCATGGGATGCTTATATCGGAAATAATGCAACTGGTGACAATACATATTTCAACCAGAAACTCCTTCATACAAAGGATCCATTCAAGGATTATGGCGATGGCACACATCCATATGCAGTATACAAGATCCTTTACGATGCAGTTGCTGGCGGACTTACCGAGGATGACTATTCTACAACTGACTGGGAAGGCTCTAAGAGCATGTTAAACAACGGACAGATCGGATGTATGGTACTTGGATCATGGGCTTACCCACAGATGGAAGCAGCCGGTGAGAACGCAGATGACATCGGATATATGCCATTCCCGATTTCTGTAAACGGTGAGCAGTATGCATCAGCCGGAGCAGATTACTCTTATGGTATCAACGTAAACGCTTCTGATGATGAGAAGCAGGCAGCTTTAATCTTTGTTAAGTGGATGACTGAAAAGTCTGGATTTTCTTACAACGAGGATGGACTTCCGGTTGCAAAGTCATCTTCTGATACAAAGCTTGATTTCTCCGGTGTAACATTCCTTGAGGATGAACCGGCTGTAGAAGGCGAAGAGGATCTTTTAAATGCATTAAATGCTGATTCAGAGTTAAATGTTAACAATGGCGGTAATGATAAGATTCAGGCAATCATTGAGCATGCCGCAAATGGCGATGAGAGCTTTGATGATATTATGAACGAGTGGAACCAGAAATGGACAGATGCTCAGGAATCTGAGGGCGTAGAAATTACAGAGTAGTTCCACGCTGCATAAAGGTACATCATCCAGTTGCCGGGCCGAAAAACTGTTTTCGGCCCGGTGGCATGATTGCCTGTTTCATATGGGAGGAACGTAGTATGAAATCAAAATCATTTAATTTAAAAAAATGGGCAAAGAGCAGAGCCGGCCAGCAGGTATTTATCTGTATCGGTTTTATGATTATCCCATTGCTCTTACTCTTTTTATTTACTTATTTTCCATTTGCGGAAATGATCAAATTCAGTTTTTATAAGATGAAATATACAACGCCGATAGACAGGCGCGAATTTGTCGGATGGGACAACTATCTTGATGTATTCAGAAGAAACGATTGTTTCGGGGCGTTGAAACTTAGTTTATTCTATATGGTCGGTGCATTGGTCCAGCTTGTGCTTGCACTGTATCTTGCAACAATTTTAAGCTTTAAGGTAAAGGGTGGAAATCTTTTCAAAGGGCTGATGTTTTTCCCTTACCTCATCAGTGGTATTGCCATTGGTTTTATCTTTAAATTCTTCTTCACCAGAGGATTCGTATTTGATACAATCCTGCAGTGGTGTGGGTTTCAATTAGAAAATCTTCCATACTGGTTAAAGGATCAGAGTGTAAACAACTGGTCCCTGACGGCGACTTCCGTATGGCGGTATACCGGACAGAATATGGTACTGTTTATTGGTGCCATGATGTCTGTGGATAGCGAACTCTACGAAGCAGCGTCCCTGGATGGTGCAAATAAATGGGAGCAGTTTAAACACATTATCCTCCCGAGTATCAAGACAATTATTACATTAAATGTTATCCTTTCCATCACCGGTTCCTTAAGTGCGTTTGAGGCGCCTTTCGTAATCACCACCGGTGCAAACGGAACAGGAACGTATTTCGTAATTATGAACAAGATCGCACATACCAGCCAGAAAGTAGGTCTGGCATCGGCAATGTCTGTTGTTCTGCTGATGATCATCTTTATCTGTACGATCTTACAGAATGTGTTCTTTAAATATGTGTTCAGGGATGCCGCGTCGGAGGATGAATCCTATAAGGCAAAGAAAGCCCGGCTGAAGGCGGAAAAACAGGTGATTAAGCAGATCAAAAAACAGGAGAAAATGAAGAAAGGAGCAGCGAAATAATGAGTAGTACAGCAGCAGTAAAACGTAAAAACATGAAACATTATTCCGTAGGAAGCATTATCTGGATTATTGTGGAATATGCATCGCTGATCTTTTTCGGATTCTGTGCAATCATTCCGATTGTTTCCTGTATCACAACGGCATTTAAGACAGATGCCGAGTACCAGAATACCAATGTTATGGCATTCCCGGGAAGCTGGTTGAATTTTGACAACTTTGTAAATGCATTTAAGACAGCAAATATGGGACGCGCATTTTTAAACTCTGTCATAGTTATGGTGGTTGTGCTTACAGTATCCGTTATTGTAGGTTCCCAGCTTGCTTACGTATTGAACCGTTTCAAGTTCCCGGGCAATGGGTTTATCCGTAACCTTTATACAATTGCCGCACTGCTTCCGGCAGTAGCAATGCAGGTTACCGTATACCAGATTATGTCAGATTTACATCTTGTAAACAGTCTGGGTGGTTACATCATTATGAGCTGTGGTACCGATGTTATTTCCATGTATATTTTCATTCAGTTTATGGAAAATATTCCGCTTTCACTGGATGAGTCGGCAATTATCGATGGCGCAAATTACTGGCAGATTTACTGGAAGATTATGCTTCCACTGTTAAAACCGGCAATCGTTACATCCTGTATTTTAAAGGGTGTTGGTGTGTACAACGAATACTACGCAGCAAACCTTTACCTGATGAGAAAAGAGATCCGTACCATGGCACTTTCCCTCTACACATTCGTAGGACCAATGGGAAGCAAGTACAATCTGATCTGTGCAGGTGTTATTATCTCCCTGCTTCCGGCGCTGATCGTATTTGTCTGCTGCCAGAAACAGATTTACAGTGGAATTACAGCACCGGGATGCCGAACATTTCCAGAAATCCGGCAACACCGGAAGAAAAGATCGCAAATGGCGTTCCGACAGCAGCCGTACCGTCTGCAGAAGCAGCAGCACCGGCAACGCAGAGGGCGAGGACGGCAAGCAGGCTCTCCAGAACCATAGCTCCGTATCCGACTTTCTGCATATCTTTTTCATTCGCAATGGTTTTCGAAGAGGTTCCAGACGATACCAGGCTGTGGAATCCGGAAACAGCACCACAGGCAACGGTGACAAACAGGATCGGGAACAGATCTCCGGATGCCGCATTGTGGAAACCGGTGTACATTGGAAGATTCATTTTCGGGTGTGCAACAACAAGTCCGACAACAGCGCCAAGGATCATGCCGGCAAACATAAAGGTTGTCATAAAGTCACGCGGCTGCATCAGAAGCCACATCGGAAGGACAGCGGCAAGAAAGATGTAGGCAAATACCAGATAAGTCCAGGTTGCTTTGCTTGTTACAAGCGGTACATTCATGCCGATTGCAAAAGCTGCAACGGTGCATGCAAGGCCGAGTACCATTTCTTTCCAGCCTTTCCACTGCAGTTTTTTCTGGAGCAGTCCGAAGACAACAGCAAAAGCGATAAACAGCAGGGAGATGCTTCCGGCAGCGCCGTTTACAGTTGCCTGGGCAGAAAGCTTTGTGACGCCGTCAACCGTTTCGTAAGCATTAAATGTTCCGGCAACCATATCTGCAAAGGCGGCGATAACGATCAGTGTAAAGAGCCAGCAGAAGAGAAGAAACAGTTTTTTTCCTGTTTTGCCGATGTATTTCTCAATGAGAAGTCCCATGGATTTTCCTTCGTTTTTGACACTCGCATACAGCGCACCGAAATCGGTAACAGCACCAAAGAAGATACCGCCGATCAGGATCCATAAAAGGACGGGAACCCATCCAAAGACAGCGGCCTGAATGGCACCGGTGACAGGGCCTGCACCTGCGATGGAGGAGAACTGGTGGGCGAACA
>OGXH01001424.1_pt1 | contig 17573 bp, 8 predicted proteins | sample 1576241 | NCBI WGS metagenome assembly OGXH01 (sample SAMEA3541529, study PRJEB24748) | human gut metagenome | biome: human gut; feature: human-associated habitat; material: faeces | place: China | collected 2012
TTCGGAAGTATTGCGGTTTCGGCGGGTTGAAGTTCATCCTCAACCCTGCCGAGAACCTGATGGATGCCGTACATTGGACGAAATCAGACCGCGAGTTGTTTCCCATGACAGCGGAGTTACACAGGCTTGTCCGTGATAACTCGGCAGATGATAGAGAGTACAAACGCTATATGGACAGCCTGAAAAGCTCCGTCCTTACAGCGTTTTACACTCCCCCCGAAATCGTATCGGCAATTGCCGGTACGCTCCATGAACAGGGTATTATCCCCGACCGCCTGCTCGATCCGTCGGCAGGACAAGGGGTGTTTATTTCCGCTTTCGGTGCTGACGCTCCGGGAGCGGAGGTCATGGCTTTTGACAAAGACCTGCTTACGGGAAAAATACTCTCGCACCTTTACCCTGAACATAAAGTGCGTGCGGAGGGGTTCGAGCGGATTGAGAAACCCTTCATGGGTACTTTCGATGTGGTGGCATCCAATATTCCGTTTGGCGACATGGCGGTATTCGATCCCGAATATACGGGCGTTCCGGACAACGCCCGGCGTACCGCCGCCAAGAGCATCCACAACTACTTTTTCCTCAAAGGTCTGGATGCGGCACGTGAAGGCGGTATCGTGGCGTTCATCACTTCGGAGGGCGTATTGAACTCCCCGAAGAACGAGCTTGTCCGCCGCCATATCGTGAAGAACGCTAATATCGTGTCGGTGGTACGGTTGCCCAACAACCTGTTTACCGACCATGCCGGGACGGAAGTGGGCAGCGACCTCGTTATCCTGCAAAAAGACACGACAAAGAACCGGAAGTTGTCCGAGCAGGAAAAATGGTTTATCCGTGCAACGGACATCGGGGACGGTATCATCGAGAATGAATATACGATGAGCGTCGCTCCGCTCCGGAACACGAAGATGCAGCACGGGACAGACCCATACGGCAAACCCGCCCTGCTCACCATCCATCAAGGTGGTATTCAGGCAATGGGCGAAGACCTGAAAGAGCATCTGGACATAGCAGTTTCCGCCAATCTGAATATCGACCTATATAATAGGTATAGGCAAGGTGCGCCGGAAGTGAAGCAGGAAACAGAGAAACCGGCAGTTAAAAAGACAATTCAACCCGAACAGGAAGTAAAGCAGGAAGAGCAACAACAGGTTCGGGAAGTGTATTCCCCGGAACCGACCAAACAGCAAGAGGTTATTTCCGAAAAGCAACCCTCCGCGAAAAGAGAAGAGAAGCCGGAAATTACCCCTCCCGTGATGGACTTGTACGACCTGTTCAATTTCAGCCAAGAGGAACGGCGACTCGCCCAATCGGGATTGAAGAAGAAACCGACCGGAAAGAAGCCCAAACGTACCGCTCCCTCCAAACAGCGCAGTTTGTTCGACCAACCGCAGGCGGCAAATACCAATCAACCCACCCGTATAAATAAGGTGGAGGAAGAAGCCGCACGACCGACACCACCAAACGTGGATATGGAACAGGTATATGTCGCTATGGATTGGAACACCAACCCGCCTATCAACGGCTTTTACGAGGCGATGATGGGGCTTACCCCAAAGCAACGGGCGGAACTGAGGGAAGGGAAAACTCTATCCGACCGTCCCGATGCGGAAAAGCCGGTGTACCCGGTTGGTGGCGGATTGGAGGAAGAGCAACGCCGTCAGGAGGAAATAAAACAACGGGAAGAAGCGGAGAAATTGGAGGCGGAGTTAATGAAGCCCCGTCCGCTGATGGCGAAATTGGAACCGCACCACAAAGAAGGAATGTTGGTGGCGGACGGCAATCAGGTGGGCTATTTAAAAGGTGTTACCCACTACGGGGCTACGTTCCACCCGTTGGAGCTGGACAAGGCACAACAGGACAAGGCGGAGCTTTACATTTCCGTGCGCGACAGCTACCAGCGGCTTTATACTTACGAGGCGGAGATGCACGAGGAGAACAAGCCGGAACGTGCCGCACTGAATACCGCCTACGACACATTCGTGGAGCGTTATGGCAGGCTGAATGCCAAAGCGAACGTGAAGTTCCTGCTTATGGACGTTTCCGGACGTGATATGCTTTCGCTGGAACGGGTGGAAAACGGGCAGTTCATCAAAGCGGACATATTCGACCATCCCGTCGCTTTCGCTCTGAACGACATTACGCACGTGGAAACACCGCATGAGGCTTTGTCCGCTTCACTGAACCGTTACGGGGCGGTGAATCTTGATTACATGGAAACGCTGTGCGACAACAGCCGGGATGAATTGGTGAAATTACTGAAAGGACGCATCTTTTTCAATCCGCTCGTGGACAACTACGAGATTAAAGACCGCTTCGTCGCCGGAAACGTGGGTGACAAGATGGAGAAAATCTTCCGCTGGGCGGCGGACAATGAAGGAAACGAGCGTAAACCGGAGGTGGAAGAATCGCTGGCGGCACTCAGGGATGCCATGCCCCGACCGATTACGTTCGACGAATTGGATTTCAATTTCGGTGAACGCTGGATTCCGACGGGTATCTACACCGCCTACGTCAAGCACCTGTTCGGGACGGATGTTTCGATTGCCTATTCGGAGAGTATCGACGAGTATTCGGTCAAATGTAAGGAAAAGAACGCCAAAATCACCGACCAGTATGCCGTACAGGGGCAGTACCGGAAATATGACGGTATCAACCTGCTGAAAAACGCCCTTCTGAATACCGTACCGGACATCAGCAAGAGTATCGGAAAGGATGAACACGGCAATGACATCAAGGTAAGGGACAGCGAGGCGATACAGCTTGCCAACGCCAAGATTGATGAAATCCGTAACGGTTTTACGGATTGGCTGAACGAACAGTCGCCCGAATTTCAGAAGCGGCTGGCGGATATGTATAACCGCAAGTTCAACTGTTTCGTCCGTCCGACCTATGACGGTTCACACCAGAGTTTTCCGGGTTTGGACTTGAAAGCGTTGGAAAAGAAGTATGGAATCAAGGAGGTGTACCAGAGCCAAAAAGACTGCGTCTGGATGCTGAAACAGAACGGAGGCGGAATTTGCGACCACGAAGTTGGTACGGGTAAAACGCTGATTATGAGCCTTGCGGCGCAAGAAATGAAGCGATTGGGATTGGCGCACAAGCCGATGATAATCGGGCTGAAAGCCAATGTCGCGGAGATAGCCGAGTGTTACCGCACGGCATACCCGAATGCGAAGATTCTTTATGCGACGGAAAAGGACTTTTCACCCCAGAACCGGGTGAAGTTCTTTAACAATATCAAAAATAATGATTGGGATTGTGTCATCATGTCGCACGACCAGTTCGGAAAGATACCGCAACCGACCGACGTGCAGCAGGAGATTCTGCAAAAGGAGCTGGATTCGGTGGAAGAGAATCTGGACGTCTTGCGGGCACAGGGCAAAGAGGTATCGAGAGGGATGCTCAAAGGACTGGAGAAACGGAAAATCAACTTGCTCGCCAAACTCGAAAAGGTAGAGCACGCCATCAAATCCCGCACGGATGATGTGGTGGATTTCAAGCAGATGGGTATCGATCACCTGTTCATAGACGAGAGCCACCAGTTTAAAAACTTGACATTCAACACCCGTCACGACCGGGTGGCGGGGTTGGGAAACAGCGAAGGAAGCCAAAAGGCTCTCAATATGCTGTTTGCCCTGCGTACCATTCAGGAACGCACGGGCAAGGATTTGGGGGCTACGTTCCTTTCGGGTACGACTATCAGCAATTCGCTGACAGAACTGTATCTATTGTTCAAATATCTCCGCCCGAAGGAACTGGAACGGCAGAACATCAACTGTTTCGATGCGTGGGCGGCTATCTTTGCCAAGAAGACTACCGACTTTGAGTTTTCTGTTACGAATCAGGTAATACAGAAAGAACGGTTCCGCTATTTTATCAAAGTGCCGGAGCTGGCGGCTTTCTACAATGAGATTACCGATTACCGCACGGCGGCGGATGTAGGCGTGGACAGGCCGGAAAAGAACGAGATACTGCACAATATTCCGCCTACTCCCGTACAGGAAGAGTTCATCAAGAAACTGATGGAGTTTGCGCAATCGGGTGATGCGACGGTGCTGGGACGCGAGAAACTTTCGGATTCGGAAGAAAAGGCGAAGATGTTGATTGCCACCGATTACGCCCGTAAAATGGCACTCGACATGCGCATGATTGATCCGGACAAGTACGACGACCACCCGGACAACAAGGCGAGCCACTGTGCCGCCAAGATTGCGGAGTATTACAAAAAGTATGACGCACAGAAAGGCACACAGTTTGTTTTCTCGGATTTAGGGACATACCAGCCGGGAAAATGGAGCGTGTACAGCGAGATTAAACGTAAGTTGATTGAGGATTACGGTATTCCGGCAAACGAGATACGTTTTATTCAGGAGTGCAAGAATGAGAAGTCACGCAAAGCGGTGATAGATGCCATGAACGAGGGGAAGGTGCGGGTATTGTTCGGCTCGACGAGTATGCTCGGAACGGGCGTAAACGCACAGAAACGGGCGGTTGCGCTTCATCATCTCGATACGCCGTGGCGACCGTCCGACCTTTCCCAACGTGACGGGCGGGCGGTAAGAAAGGGCAACGAGATTGCCAAGTTCTTTGCTGATAATAAGGTGGACGTGATTATCTATGCGGTTGAAAAATCGCTGGACAGTTATAAGTTCAACCTGTTGCACTGCAAGCAAACCTTTATTTCCCAGCTTAAAAGCGGGGCGATGGGCGCACGTACCATTGACGAGGGCAGCATGGACGAGAAATCGGGCATGAACTTCTCGGAGTACATGGCTATCCTTTCCGGAAACACCGACCTGTTGGACAAGGCTCGTCTGGAAAAGAAGGTTGCCGCATTGGAAAGTGAGCGCAAGAGCTTCTACAAGGATAAAAGCGGCTCGACGTGGAAATTGGAGTCGCATACCAAGAAATTGGATGAGAACAACGAACACATTGCCAAGCTGACCGCAGACTACGAAACCTTCACCTCACGGGCACAGACCGACGAGGACGGGTATTACCGCAATCCGGTAAAGCTGGACGGTCTGGCGGCTACCGATGCGAAAAGCGTCGGGACACGGCTACAGGAGATTGCCAAGAACGCCACGACGGGCGGTGAATACCTGCCTATCGGTGAGTTGTACGGTTTTCCTATACTTGTGAAAACGGAAAGCTCCATCCGTGAGGGCGTGGAGGTGAAACAGAACCGCTTCTTTATCGAGGGGGCGTACAAGTACACCTACAACAACGGACAGTTGGCAATGTCCGACCACAAGGCCGCAGCAACGAATTTCCTCAATGCGCTTGACCGCATTCCCAAACTGATGGAGCAGTACAAGACGGAGAACGAGAAGTTGGAGAAGGATTTGCCCACACTTCGGGAAGTAGCCGGCGGTACGTGGAAAAAGGAGGATGAGTTGAAGAAGCTCAAATCCGAAGTGGCGGTGTTGGAACGGAAGATTCAATTGGAACTCGTACCGCCTACACCAGAAGTAATCGAAAGAGGAAATGACGGGCAGCGGATCAAGCTGGTAGCAAATGCCGACAATACAAATCCACTACGCACCGAAGATGTTCCGCAAGTACGTAGTCCAGTAAATGAACGAAGTGTCGCAGGCAATTTCATTACAGATCATATCATCATCGGGCGTCCGGGATTTCATGTCAAGGATAAAAACGAGTTGAAGGGTATAAAACTGTAAAATATGTGACTTTATTAAATCATTCGCCTTTATATGTTGGTAATGGCGGATGATTTAATATTTACAAAAAATGCCATACTATGTTTTAATAAAGAACGATTATTTTGAGATTACAAGTATCTATTTTGATAATTCATGAGTTCTTCGATCCTCTCACCAAGTCGCTGTACTCAACATTACCAGAGCCTAATTTTTCTTGTAAATAATCAAAAGCAGCCCATGCATTAACATTTGTTCCGCACGTAAACAGATCGACAGCCGCATAACGACACTCTGGCCAAGTGTGTATGGTCAGATGAGATTCTTGAATAACAATAACACCACTCACTCCCATAGGAGCAAACTTGTGAAAATTCTCTTGAACAATTGTAGCTCCGGCTTTTATAGCTGCTTCATGCATATAAATACGCACTTGTACTACATCATCAAGTAATTCGTTGCTACAATCATAAAAATCGGCAAGAATATGATGTCCCAAAGAGTGGTATTTGGAAACTATCGGATTCTTTTTTTTATGCTGTCGTTGAAAAATGTGGCACTTACACATCAGACAACCATGTTCTTTCAAATCCTTAATAGTTTGGAAATCTTTGTCACTCCCTACTAAATATGTTTGTCCGCATTGCTTGCAACGATAACTATTTTGTTTAGGATGCCTATCTCTCGTGTATATATCGTTACGCCCTTTCTTCTCGACAGGAAAAACTGCTCTGGTACGATTCGTTGTTTCCAGTACGAATAATTGGCCTTTGTTGCCTAATGAAGAGGCTCCTTCGTATTCATTGAATTGCACGAGAATATCTTTGATTGATAAACCGTGCAATTGGAAACTTTTCTGCAATAAGTAGCCTTCGTCAATCGACTTATTCCCAAACGAAAAGAAAATCTTTAGACCTTGCTCTTCTTTTAATGTACTGATGGCACGTGAAAGGAATAAAGATGCTCCTTCCTGAGTATATGGCGGATCAGTAAATAGACAATCAAAACGACCTAACAAATGTGTAGGAAGAGGCATTCGTAAATCACCTTGCTCACACTTTATCGGTAATGCATACAGTTTCGCTTGTTTCTGTAGAAAGTCAATATAACGTCTGTCCACATCAATCACATGGATATTTGTCGGATAGACATTTTGAGTAGGGTAAAGTTCTTTTAATAAGAAACCAATGGCAAGACTAACAAAATCATCATCACCTAAACAGAGTATATGTTTACCTACTAAGACCACATGAGTCAGACAAAGTAAAGCACGGCGGAATGCTGTTCGGATAGTACATTGGGCTTGATCCAGAGTCACGTCAGCAGATGGACGTTCATCAAAAGCAACTCCATATTTCTCACAAAGGATATTCGCGTATGTTACCCTTGCCTCTTCACTTGTCATCAATTTTCGATACAAACCAATATCTATATTTTCGTAACCAAGCACCTGCTCACTATAGCTTTTTCCGGCAAGAGTTAGCTTTATTCCACCACCACATTGTTCCCATGTTCCGAGTCTGATACCTTCTTTCTTTAATGCAGTTACCATTGGTATTGGAAGCATTATTCTTTGAGATAATTCCTTGCTCGATAATGGTGCATTAAAATATAACTCCTGAAAAAAACGCTCAATAACTCCCGTTCCTTCTTTAATTGAACAACTCTTTTGTATATCTTCTATATAATTCATGTCTTTATAATACTTTTATTTTGAGGGTGCAAAGGTAAAGGGTATATATCAAATACTTGATAGCCGAATCCGGCATGTTTGGGTACTTTTCAATACTATCTCTATTGTTTTGCAACTGTAATTTTGAATGAATAAATACTTTTGTATTGAAAAGTACCCAAAATGGCCTTTTTTGATAATCAGCTTAACCCCTTTAATTTCATAATTTTGCAACCGAAAAATAAAATTATATGATGTATGAACCATTTTAAATTGATGTTATCAATTATTTCTGTATTGTTTTTCTGCGCTTGCGAAAACAATACTTCGGGAGAGTATGGACAAGCGTTCTCCACGCTTACGTTGCAAACTGATTCAACCGAAATCCATGAAAGCTATTCCGCTTCCATTAAAGGGCGGCAAGATGTGGATATTTACCCGCAGGTTTCGGGTGTCATAACTAAAGTATGTGTACAAGAGGGGGAAAACGTATCAAAAGGCAAGGTGCTTTTTGTCATCGACCAAGTGCCATATCAGGCGGCTTTACGGACAGCTACGGCCAATGTACACGCTGCCGGGGCGCAGGTGGAAACGGCACGGCTGGATTACGAGAGCAAACAAGCATTGCTACGTGAGAATGTAATTTCAGAATACGACCTTTTGATGGCGAAAAATACACTGGCAGTAGCCGAAGCCGGATTGGAACAAATGAAGGCAGAGGAAATAAATGCCCGCAACAGTCTTTCATATACCGAGGTGAAAAGTCCGTCGAACGGTACGGTTGGTACGTTGCCGTACCGTGTCGGTGCATTGGTAGGTCCTTCAATGGCGCAACCGCTGACCACCGTTTCGGATAATGCAGAAATGTATGTTTATCTCTCGATGACGGAAAACCAGCTCCGTGCCTTGATTCGGGAGTACGGTTCACCCGATGAAACCATCCGGCAGATGCCTTCCGTCCGTTTACAGCTTAACGACGGAACTGTCTATGACCAAGCTGGACGCATTGAGACCATCAGCGGAGTAATCAATCCGCAGACGGGAACGGTGTCCGTGCGTAGCGTGTTCCCGAACGACCAACGGTTACTGTTCAGCGGTGGAATCGGAAAAGTGATAATTCCTCGTTCCATTCCGAAGGCCCTTATCATTCCCCAATCGGTGACCTACGAGTTGCAGGACAAACTGTTTGCCTACAAAGTGGTAGATGGTAAGGCTGTCGCCACGCAGCTTAACGTCGAGAAGATTCATAACGGAAAGCAGTATATTGTCCGTAGCGGACTTCAAAAAGGAGATTGCATCGTCAGCGAGGGTGTCGGTCTTGTGCAGGATGGCATGGAGATAATCGTAAAAACAGAATCCGAAGAATATCAATCAGAACCCGGAGCCAATAATTAATTAAGAATGAAAGGAGAAAAATAGCCTATATGAATTTAAGATACTTTATCGACCGACCTATCCTGTCGGCCGTTATTTCGGTCGCCATCGTACTGATGGGTATGCTGGCACTTGTATCGTTGCCGGTAGAACAATATCCGGACATCGCACCACCCACGATACAGGTATATACCAATTATCCGGGAGCTAATGCCGAGACAGTGCAGAAAGCCGTGATTGTTCCGCTTGAAGAGGCCATCAACGGTGTAGAAGACATGAACTACATTACCTCGACGGCATCGAACACGGGCGACGCGACAATCTACGTCTATTTCAAGCAGGGAAGCGATGCAGATATGGCTGCGGTGAACGTGCAGAACCGTGTATCCACGGCGTTGAGCTTGCTACCTGCCGAAGTGACACGCATCGGTGTGACTACCACGAAACAGCAGAATGCCGAGTTGAAGACGCTCGCCCTATGTTCTCCGGACGACAAATATGATGAGCGTTTTCTGAACAACTATATGAAAATCAATATCGAACCCCGGTTGAAGCGTATCGCAGGTGTTGGCAATGTGATGCCGCTGGGTTCCAACTACAGTATGCGCATCTGGATGAAGCCGGACAAGATGGCACAGTACAAGCTCGTACCTTCAGACATCACCGCCGTACTGGAGAAGCAAAACATTGAAGCAGCTACGGGAGCTTTCGGCGAGAACCATGACAATACCTATCAGTACACGATGAAATATCGTGGGCGCTTCTCCACACCGGAGGAGTTCGGAAACCTTGTCATCCGTTCACTGCCGGGCGGCGAAGTGTTGCGGTTGAGGGAAGTAGCGGATGTAGAACTTGGAGACGAAGCGTATAATTACACCTCCGTACTGAACGGGCATAATGCTTCAATGGCATTGGTTTTCCAGACGGCAGGATCGAATGCCTCGGAAGTCATCGAAGAGATAGACAGGACGTTGGAGGAAATAGCCGAAGAAATGCCGAAGGGACTGGAAATCGTGACACTGAACGATACGAGCCGCTTTTTGAAAGCCTCTATACACGAGGTAATCATCACCTTGATAATTGCCATCGCATTAGTGGTATTGGTGGTGTATTTCTTCTTGCAGGACATCCGCTCCACGTTGATACCTACCATCTCTATCTTCGTGTCTATTATAGGCACGTTTGCATTTATGTCGGTGGCAGGTTTCTCTATAAATTTGCTGACGCTCTTCGCCTTGGTGCTTGCCATCGGTACAGTGGTGGACGATGCAATCGTAGTGGTTGAAGCGGTGCAGGCACGCTTCAACGTGGGCTATCAGTCGGCATATATGGCTACGAACCATGCCATGAAGGGTATATCATCGGCCATACTCACCTCCACATTCATTTTCATGGCGGTGTTCATTCCCGTGGCGATGATGGGCGGAACATCGAGTATGTTCTACACGCAGTTCGGTATCACGATGGCGGTGGCAGTCGGTCTTTCGGCAATTAACGCTTTCACCATCTCGCCTGCGCTCTGCGCCCTCTTGCTGAAACCTTACAGGGATGAGCATGGCAATGAGAAGAATAATTTCGCTGCCCGTTTCCGTAAGGCGTTCAACGCCGTGTTCGACGCTATGGTGAGTAAGTATGTGCGTGGTGTGTTGTTCTTTATTCGCAAACGGTGGCTGATGTGGGGCACACTCGCGGCGGCGTTGGCACTGCTCGTAGTGATGGTGCGTTATACGAAGACCGGACTTGTACCACAGGAAGATATGGGTATGGTTTATGTAAGCATGAACAGCCGTCCGGGTACGTCGTTACAACGTAACGTGGAAGTGATGGAACAGCTCGACAAGCGTTTCTCCATGATTCCGGGTATCGAACATAGTAGCTATACCTCCGGTTTCTCTTTCTTCGGTTCCGGTCCCTCAATGGGCATGTTCTTTCTTACACTCAAGCCGTGGGAGGAGCGCACGGACTTTATGCAGTCGGCTGATGGAGTGATGGCACAGGTTTATGGCATCGCTTCCGATGTACCCGAAGCCTCTGTATTCGCCGTAGCACCGCCGATGATTCCCGGTTACGGCATGGGCAGCGGCTTTGAGTTGTACATGCAGGACAAGCGTGGTGGCGACGTGAACGAATTTAAGAAGGTGACGGACAATTTTGTAGCGGCTCTCTCCGAGCGTCCCGAAATAGGTGAAGTTTACTCTTCATTCGAGACCAACTACCCGCAGTATTGGGTGGACATCGATGCAGCAGAGTGCGAGCAAGCGGACATCTCTCCGAGTGAGATATTGGAAACACTTGCCGGATATTACGGTGGAGGGTACGTGTCTAACTTCAACCGCTTCTCCAAACTCTACCGTGTGATGATACAGGCGGAACCGTCGAGCCGTGTCACGCCGGAATCGTTGAACCACATCTACACCCGTGTTGGGGAAGAGATGACACCGCTCTCGCAGTTCGTGAAGCTGTCCAAGACCTACGGACCGCAAGACCTTTCGCGTTTCAACCTCTACAACTCCATCGCTGTGAATGGTATGGCTGCCGAAGGATACAGTTCAGGCGATGCGCTGAACGCTATTCATGAAACTGCCGCGCAGGTGCTGCCACACAACTACAGTTACGAGTTCGGCGGTATTGCCCGTGAGGAGAACACGACGACGAACAACGTGGCGATAATCTTCGCCGTGTGTATCGTACTGGTTTATCTTATCCTATGCGGACTCTATGAGAGCCTCTTCATTCCGCTTGCGGTCATTCTTGCTGTGCCATGCGGACTGTTGGGTAGCTTCCTCTTTGCGCAGGTATTCGGATTGGAGAATAATATCTATCTTCAGACGGGTATTATCATGCTTATTGGTCTCCTTGCCAAGACCGCCATCCTGCTCACCGAGTATGCAGTGGAGAGGCGCAAGGCGGGTATGTCTCTCACGCAAGCCGCCGTTGGAGCCGCTAAGGTACGTCTGCGCCCGATTCTGATGACGGCACTGACGATGGTCTTCGGAATGTTGCCGCTGATGTTCGCCAGTGGCGTGGGGGCCAATGGCAGCCGCTCGCTGGCATCAGGAGCTGTCGGCGGTATGCTCGTGGGAACGCTGGCACTACTATTCCTTGTGCCGGGACTTTTTATCGTTTTCCAGTATTTGCAGGAGAAGGTCTTCCCTGTGCAGGCATCTCGTCAAGATGCGGACTGGTCGATTCAAGCGGAAATAGAACAATTGGAAACAAAAACGACGAAAGAATGAAAATATGAAGAAATTGATTATATCTTCTCTCGCAGCCTGCCTGTTGGCGGGTTGCGGGATATATAAACCCTATTCACGTCCGGAGGTCAAAACCGAAGGTCTGTACCGGGAGATTCCGAAGGAAGATACCGTAACAATTGCCTCGCTGTCATGGCACGAGTTGTTTACCGATGGGCATCTGCAAACGCTTATCGAGAAAGGTCTGGAGCAAAATACCGACCTACGGATCGCCCGGTTGCGGATTGGAGAGGCGGAAGCGGTTCTGAAAAACGCCCGTCTTTCCTATCTTCCGTCCGCGTCGTTGAATCCTGAAGGGGGTATCAACCGTTACGATGGAGCTACAGCGAAAACTTACAACCTTGGGGCATCAGCCAGTTGGGAAATAGATGTTTTCGGCAAGGTGACCAATGCCAAGCGGGGAGCATGGGCAGCCCTTGAAAGTAGCAGGGCTTATGAACAAGCCGTACAGACACAACTCGTGGCAACTGTTGCGAACAGTTATTATACACTGTTGATGCTCGACCGACAACTGGCTATCAACTGCCGAACGCTCGTTACATGGGAAAAATCCGTAAAGGTACTCGAAGCCTTGAAACAATCCGGGAAATCGAACGATGCAGCCGTATTGCAAGCGCGGGCGAACCGGATGGCTCTCGAATCGTCGGTACTCTCGCTGCGACAGAACATCCATGAAACAGAGAATGCCCTCTCTGCCTTGCTCGCCATGCCAGTACAAGCCATTGAACGTGGAACACTGGATGGACAGCGGTTTCCGGAAGAGTTGTCTGTTGGGGTTCCGTTGCAGTTATTGGCGAATCGTCCCGATGTAAGACTGGCGGAATACAATCTGGCGCAAGCGTTTTATGCCACCAATGCCGCACGTGCCGCATTCTATCCGAGCCTTACACTTTCGGGTACACTCGGTTGGACGAACAATGGCGGCGGGGCAATTCTCAATCCGGGGAAATGGTTGCTCGGGGCTATCGGTACGATGGTGCAACCACTGTTCAACAAGGGAATCAACCGTGCCAATCTGAAAATTGCCAAAGCACAGCAGGAAGAGGCAACCTTGCTGTTCCGACAATCGCTGCTTGATGCGGGAAAAGAGGTAAACGATGCCTTGACGGGCTGGCAGACCGCACGGCAACGGGTCAAAATCGATAATAATCAGATAGCACTCCTACAGGAAGCCGTACGAAAAAATGAGATTCTGATGCGCCACTCTCCGATGACCTATTTGGAGGTTTTAACGGCACAGCAATCGCTGCTGGCAGCCGAACTGACCGAAGCACAGGATCGTTTCGACGAGATACAAAGCGTAATCCTGCTTTATCACGCTTTAGGTGGAGGCAAATAAGATTATTTACCGGAAAAATGAGTAGATACAAAAGTAACACCCCACAGTCATTGTCGTCTGTGGGGTGTACATTTATCTACCTCGATAGTCTAATGGCGACATCCCGGTCATTCGCCGAAAAAATCGGGCTAAGTATGAAGAATCCTCGAAATTAAATGTCCTCGCAATGTCCTTTATAGACAATTCTGTATCAGATAGATATTGCTTTATTTCGTTAGCGACAATATTGTCTATTATTTCTTTGGGCGTCCGATGTTCTACTTTATTGCATATCTTATAAAGATAATCCTTTGTAATACAAAGGCGATCTGCATAATATGCCACTTCCCGAACCTCGTGGCAATTTTTTACCAACAATGTCATAAATTTCCCAAATAACATTCTGCCCCTGTCTTTCTCTTTATTTTGTAGAATCGAAGGAAAGTTACGTCGCATTTCACTATCAAGGAGTATAAAAAGATTATATATATTGCTTCGAAGTGTGGATGTTTTATTCGCTTCGTCACAATTAAGCATAATCCATTCCATTTGTTTAAACCATCCTTGCAGCAAATCATATTGTTCCTCCGATAAACGAAATACAGGGTTGTCATATATCAATTTCCAAAAGGTTTCTGATGTCAAGTCATAGTATATTTTTTCCATCAGGCTATGTGAAAAATGCAAATAGTTTACACAAAATGCAGGAGACAAATGCACGGGTGAAAGCAATACATCTGAAAACAATATGACCAAATCACCTTTTCGTATAGCTTGTTTACGGGAGTTCATTGTAATGATAGCCCTCCCTTCCGTACATAACAGCAATACACACTCGTTTGGTATATAGGTTCTGCCAATTAATTCGCGCAAGTCCGTTTTACCGGCGGAATAATCGTTTTTCTGAAATGAAATAAAGTTTTCCATGTATGCCATAATATATTGATTTTTCTGCAAAAGTAAGCATTTAAGTGCAAAAACAGATACAATTGTATTGAAAAGTACCGATAATGTCATAGTTTTGATTCGAGGACTACCTTGAAATGTCATAATTTTGCATCTTTAAAAAAAACGGTTTATAAATTGGAAAATATACGCCAACCAATCATCACTACTGACAGTAGTCACAGACTATACCGGGCTGATGCAGAAAGAGTATGCCATCGTGATTATTATAGTGATTGCCACTGTAATTACACCGGCTTCCGATGCCTTTACTTTGTCGTTGGTTGTGCTACCGGTGTGGATATTACATGAAATAAGTATCATGATTGTAAACAAGACGTATTATTCAATGAAAGAAAATAGATGAAAAATAAACATAACCCCTCGTTCTGTAATGAAAATCCGATTGACTGCCACTTTGAAGTGAAAAGCCATTTGGTAGGCGAAACGGTTCGCAACGATGATACGAATATCAACTACCTGATATTTTGCCGCACAGGACACGCACGGATTAGTAGCACGCTGTTCCATGACGAGATACTGTGTGCCGGAGAAGTGATGTTCGTCCCCCGTGGAAGCGAGTACAGAGGCATCGCCCTGAGTGATGTCACACTGCTGGTACATAAGTTCAATAACACGGTCTGCCAGAATGAAAAGTGCATCCTTGCCTACCTCTATTCGCACCGATATCTTCGGTCTAAAATTTATTGCAGCAAATTGACTGTCCCAAAGTCCTTGCAAATCCTTATAAGCGGCATCGTATCCTATCTCACGGACGAAACACACGATGCCAACCTGTGGAAACTGAAACACAAGGAACTGATATGGGCTTTCACACGTTATTATGGGACGGAAGAGTTGCAGTCTTTCTTCCATCCGATGACCGATGAGCAAGTGCCATTCCGAAATCTTGTGATGACACACTATCGCAAAGCCAATAATACGGAGGAATTGGCGGAGCTTTGTGGTTACGGAGTGCATACATTCCGCCGGATATTCAAGAATGAATTCGGTGTACCCGTTCATCGGTGGTTGATAAAAAAGCGTGCGGAAAATGTAAATTTCCGACTCTCCCAAGTATATATCCCCTTTTCAGATATTATTGATGAATTTAATTTTTCTTCTCCACAGGAATTGAACCGTTTTTGCAAAGCTAATATCGGAGATACACCGAGCAACATCCGGCAAAAGTATATTCAATCATCTGATAAAGAATAGTTGTCTGCTTAAAAATGCTAACAGAATGGTCTGTTTTCAATAAGTAGCTATCCGCTTGATATTCGTAACTTTGCGCCCGAAATCAAAGAGAACGTTTAATGCAGATAAAATGTGAAGAAATGATACGGGAGGTGGATAACCGGATAGCTGCCATCGACTTGAACGGGAATCATATTATCAAGGATTGCAAGACAATGCTTATTTTCCTGAAAGAAAAGCTGACCGAATTGAAAGTGTTTGTCCAATCCGAACCTTTCGAGAGCGATACCGACGAAATCGCTTTTTTCAAACAGTACAAGCCCCGGATTCTGGGACCGCTGTTTTATTTCCACCATATATTGCGTATTGAGAGCCAACGTCCTCCGGGCGAGGAAGAGTTGGACGATTATTACGAAAAGCAGCAGGAAGAACAGAAACTGTTCTTTGACCGCCATGTGGCGTTTTTCCAGTATTACCGTAGCGGAGCCACTTATCTGGACAACTATTATTTCCTGCGTGGAAGACAAGGAAACGTGATTGATGTGGATGTTTGCCATCTGGACGATGAAGCGGAGTTCAGTACGGGATACGACTACCTTGTTGCCCGCATTATGGCAATGGAGATGCTGTACGCCTTCTTGTCAGTGAAACGTACTTACCTGCAAAATGGCAATGAAGATGTGTCCACCGAACTGTTGAAGGTGAAAGGCTCCTATCAATGGACCGGAAGTGCCATTGAATTGATGGAAATAGTGTACGGACTCAGTGAAATGGGCAGTATCAACAACGGGGAAACCCCGATACATGAGTTAGCCGCCTTTGTGGGTACTCTCCTAAACATCGACATCCGTGATTGTTACAGTACCTATACGGATATGAAACGGCGCAAGAACGAAAGCCGCACATATTTTTTAGACAAGATGCGTGAACGGCTGAACAAACGGATGGAACAAGATGATGAGAAAGAACGGAAGCGCAAGTAACATCTATATAGCAAATAACGGCAGTAACTTTAAAAATTACTGCCGTTGTTGCTTCTATACATTATTATATATATGGAATGGAATTACCCTTTTTGCTGTAACAGGTGCGAGAGTTCCGGATCGTCGGCTATGCGCTGCAATTCATCCGAAACGATTTGCTTCACCTCCGCTTTGATACGGTTGTAATTTTCCTGTATCTGCTCCTTCATCCGGTCGTTCCCGTCTTCATCGGTGAAGTCGGTAATGACGGGAATTTTTTTGTAAGCGGCTTCCTCCCTCTTCACCTTGTCGGCATCCACCACAATCTCCGCATGGAAAATCTTCTGCTCGATGCGCTCGTCGAAGGTATCCGCCACGGAACCGACGAACATTCCCTGCGTCAGGCCGGAAATTTTGCTCGGCGGGAACCCAGCCCCTGTATTAACTGTGGACGATGTGTGGAAGCATGCCCGGGACGGATCGTTCCCAGTCTGCTGGCAACTTATGCGGAGCATTTTGACGAAGAGTCATTCGTAGAACATAACGGAATGGAATGCTGTGAGTGTGGCTGCTGCAGCTTTGTATGTCCTGCCAAGAGACCTCTGACGCAGGAGATCAAGTCCATGCGTAAAATTCAACTGGCCAAAAAGAAAAAGAAGTAGGAGGGAAGAACAGTGAGTGAACTTTTAAAAGTATCTTCAAATCCTCATATAAGGTCGAAAGTAACGACCAGTAGTATTATGACGGCTGTGGTGATCGCACTGCTGCCTGCTGCCGGCTTCGGAATCTACAATTTCGGTCCCAGAGCACTGGCAGTAATGGCTGTTACCATTGCAAGCACAGTCCTGACAGAATTGTTATTCGGCTGGCTGTGGAAGAAGAAAATAACCATAACAGACATGTCGGCGGTGGTCACCGGACTGCTGCTGGCACTGAATCTGCCGGTAAGTATTCCTCTGTGGATGGCTGCACTGGGCGGTGTGTTTGCAATTCTTGTAGTAAAAATGTTGTTTGGAGGCCTGGGACAAAATTTTATGAACCCGGCACTGGCAGCAAGATGTTTCTTATTGATCTCTTTCCCTTCGCAGATGACGAACTTCGTCTGTGATGCTTATACCGGAGCCACTCCGCTGGCGGCACTGAAGGCAGGAGAGAGTGTCAATGTCATGAACATGATCGTAGGTAAGACCG